>JGI20166J26741_11575584_pt1 | contig 23756 bp, 15 predicted proteins | sample TergutCu122P5_FD_26741 | JGI IMG/M metagenome (IMG submission 26741)
TGTGTATATGTTCATGTATATATGTGTTTATATTGAATTAATGGCAATTTCTATATCCTTGGTTGATGTAACTATGATAGATCTATGGAAAAATAAAAAAATTATGGTGGTGGTGGTGGTGGTGCTGCTGCTGCTGCTGCTGCTGCTGATGATGATGATGATGATGAAGGATGCTTTTGAGGATAAGAGAAATGTGTCTTCTAAGTTCAAGCCAGGGGAAACAGGGAAAGAGGGAAGGAAAGAGAAGCAAGATGTTTAATCGCATATTTTGTGCAGCATTATGAAATTGTTGAATTTCTAACTTTTGCCATAGGCTGCTGGAAGTATGTTCATGTGTAAAGCACCTTCTAAATTGTAAATCGCAATTAGTACATTTTGAGAATTTAATGAAAGGAGGGGACATTTGAAGTTATATTTTAACATACTCGGCAACAACCTACATTCATGTACAATTTTAAAAATAAACTTTTTATTTTTGTCTGTGTTATAGGCTACCTAAATTATTCAACATGTCTAACAAAAATTTCTGTGATATACAACTTTCTGGCAGAGTTGTATAAAATATGTACTTCAAAACCTATTTTATTTCAGTGTGCAGTGGCTTAAGTGTAACTCTTTAACCCACAAAATTGGTGTAATTTTCCTGATATTTCTGCCCGTTTTTATTATATACATCTGGTTGCACAGGTGCCACAAATTCGATATGCAACACCAGAACGACTGCTGGAGAGGCTCACAGACTTACGGTTCCTCTCAATTGATTTTCTTAACACATTCCTATTGACATACCGAGTATTCACTGATGGTGTAACAGTACTTGAGGCACTGAAGAAGGTCTTCTACAATGCAGATCCACCAGAAGCTCAGACAAATCCAGATGGATCCAGCATGTGAGTTTGAAAGGGAAAAGATCCCTAGATATGCCTAGATATAGAAAGGCAAGCAGTATGAATCATATTCAGGTTGTTGATAGAGAAATATGAGATAATCTATGGATTTATTTCAACTGCAACAGAATAGGTTTCAAAGAACTGTTTGTGTTTTGTACTAATAAGGTGGGCTTTAGTTTTTGTTGCAAGTAGTTTCTTTTAATTACATTTTATAAAGTTCGGATGAATTTGTAGGTCACTGGATTTACTGGGTGTCCGAGAGGAACATATCACTTTGCATCTATGTGACAGTGAACGGAGACAGAGCAGTGCATCACCCAGAAGAACCAGTGGTGCCAGTTCTGTATCAGGTAAAGTTGAGAAGAAAATGGTTCCATTCTCTTCTTAAATATTGTCCCAGATTGGTCCTGATGTACTCTTGTTTGACAGTCATTGTTTTGTTACTACTTCAGCATATATTTGCAGACCCTGAGTCCTTGTGTGGTAGTGTATCTATGTACATATCTATTTTCTAAATTATAAGACACTGTGTTTAAATGGAATATGTCCTTTATTATTGTAATTTACTCAACAAATATTAAACATGTTCCATAATACAGTAAGATTATGTGCAATCAAACATGTCTGGCAGAACATAAGTACGGTTATTTTATGACACAGAATGTTAAGTGTTCTTTGATTATAACTGTATGCAGTAATGTGGTACAACTGAAGATTAATTTTATTGTGTAAGTGCAGAAAGTGTGAGTTTTTAAACTTGTAAAGAACCACAACCACGTAAACTGTACAGGACAGTACCTATCTGGGAACTCTGAAGTTTTCTTGCCTGTGATGTTGTTACGTGATTTTAGTTTTAGTGATTTTGTCTTACAGATCTCACTGTTAATTCATTTATCCATTGCTTTAATTCAGGGAGTTCTCATGTAGCTTTCTCACTTCTACTGAAACATTATCAGTTTGCAGATATTTCACAAACTACATATTTGAAAACCATCTGTTTACTTCACATCAGGTGTGTGTGCTCTTGCTAGATTATGCAGTAACAGTTTCAGCACTCCACTCTTATTCAGCAGAATTTGTGTGTTTTGCGCCATATTGAGCATGGTCTTTCATTTGAAACTTTTGGTACCTTAGCTGCTGACTCAGCAAACTTTTACTCTTACTGCAAATTAAGTTTACTACTTAAATTTCATGCATCACAGTGACAAATTTGATCATCATCTGGTTTCTTCACCTCCAGAGTTTGACTCCTTTTATAGAGATGAAAAAGGAAAACAACTGAAACACAACCATAAGCAGTTCACTCATTGTCATTTTTGCTGGTTGTATTTGGGCCACAATAGTACAGATATACATATTAACACATTTGGTAAGTTAGTTTTAGAAAAACCAGTAAAATTAAAGTGGGGTGCAGATATTTACAATTCTGTCTGTTCCAGAAATGCTTATATTTTAAAGGAATGAAATCGTAATATGTAATAAGTACTGTGATTAGGTGCATGAAGCCTGAAATTTATAAACAAAAATGACAGGTGTAAGAATGTCAGCACATATTCTACAATAAAAACCAAGAAGATCCACTAAAATCTATGGAAAGATATTGTCAGTATATCAAAAGGAATCTGAACTGAATTCTTTCATACTTAAATGGAGGCTGTTTTTCTGTCAGAATATGAAAACTCTTACAAATGAAACTGAAAGTCCTTGATTTTTTACAACGTTTGGAAAGTCACTCACATTTTTTGCATAAAATCTTTACAGGCTGCAAACATGTTAGTGGGTCTTGTGGGTCATAAACACCAACTTTTCAGAGACTGACTCTCTGTCCACACTGATGATGGAAACCTGATGCAGCTGTCAGTTTGAGAAGATTTTATTAAGTTTTGTTGTTTCTTACTTTTCTGTTTGTGTTTACTTTATAACCTTAAACCCCTTCAATTTCCTCCCACCTCAGTAATCACTTCATCATTTATTCAAGTTACTGTCCTTACAGGATTTCAGTTTCTCTGCTAATAGTATGTCACCACAGAATTCAGTCATCTCCATGCATCTCTCACTGCAGGTGACAGTTTTAATTTCTAGTTAAAGCTGACTGCCTGGCAGTGCCTATGGTCAACTCCTACTCATCCCACTGCACAATTTCAGGTTATGGTTCAGAAATGAGTGATCGTGATCGAAGCCATAGTTATGATTCTCAAGCATTCTCCAAGGGGCACAGGCGATGCAGCTTCCGCAGATGTAAGTGGGTTAATGTGAAACATATGGTTTTTGCTTCTCATTAGTTCCTTATGCAGTAATGCTGCCTTCATACTTGTATTTTTATTTTATCAGTATTTGTAGACCTAATATATTTTACATCAATTATGCACCTGTAGATTATGTACCCTTATAGTGAAACACGGCGTCCATGAACCTTGGGCATGATTACAAAATTTAGCCTTGATAACATTCCTAACTGATTTTTTAGCATCTCTCTTAGTTCTGGAAATCTATGACATAGAGCTTGCTTTTTTTAAACTCACTATTATTTTCTTTATTTATGCCATTTGCAATAGTGTGTCATTTGATAGGAAAGACAAAATACCCTTACGTTGTTTATGATCATTCCTCAGCTTGGCATTTTAAATCTTAGATTTTTATACATATTTGTTATACTTTGAATGTTTTCTCTTGTTTGTTATAGAATTAAAAAAACCACATGGAGATACAATTGCAGTGTACCGGTAATCATAAATGGATTTTAGCCTGATTTGGCTTCTGGGTCTTTGTGGCTTTCACATATTCATGTATATATTGAGATGTGGTTTGTTTATTAGGAATTTGATGATTCCCATCTAAACATTCTTCTCCTTTTTTAAAAAAAAATAATCAACTTCAAATTATCTATGTATAATTCAGGAAGGAAGTAAAAGTGCGGTACATATCAGAGTACAGACCAATGAATAAACTGATGGTAAACCAAAATAGCTCCAGTTCATAGCGAGAACAGTACATCCATCCATCCTTTTTTTGACAGGTCTTTGTTGGATTATTTCTTTTCCTTTTCAGATTTAACGATCTTTTTTTTGTTAGAAATGTTATTTTTCTTTTACATAAAGCTTTTGTTTTAAATAAATACAACAGCAGTTCTGCAATTAATGTAATGTTCATGCTGCAGGTGAAGAGGAATCGAGGGAATTGGCATTAATAAAAGAAAGAACCCCAATCATCCGACAAAGTCCGACAAACCAGACATCACCTTGCACAACACCACGCAAGAGTGTGAGTATTCGTGTTGAACCAGAAGATGATGGGCGCCACCTCACCATTCCAAAAACAATCACTGTGTCTTCAAGTTCTGAGACTCTTACTGGTGAGTGAAGCATAAATTATCACAGATGTTAATACATAACAAACAGAGGAGATCCCACTGATGTATCATGAAAGCCTCTCTCATGCCACCACTACATATAATACCATTAAGAATTTACAGCTCTGGGTCTTCCAAACTAATTTTCATTTACTAAAATTACAACATTTTTGTAATGGCAAATGATTATAACGAATTTTATGCAGTATTTGTGGTAATAGAAATAAAATTGTTGTATCAGTGACATCAATACTGTATTTAGAAGCAAACCTTACAGCTGACATATGCTGACACTCCTTGCTGTGACTTCATACTCTGCCAACTTTCAAGCAGGCTGTCTTCTAGACCAGTTAATGCCTTCACGTCCATAACATTTGGTTCATGTAAGGGGTCAGTTGATATTACAATGCCACAAATAAATATGTACACAGAAGGGAATCCTTCTATGATTCCTTGCCTTTCATGGCACCTGATGTTTCACTCTGCATTCACTAGATTTTGCAGTATCCCACTGGGTGCATTCCTAACGAATTTAACAAGAAGAATAGGCACATGCATTTGTGAGGTAGTATTGAGTTCATGTACGATGCCCATTAGCTGTCTAACCATCCCCCTCACCCCACCCCCCAACATTATTTTGTGGAAGCCTATGACCTATACGGGCAGGCATAACAGTGACAAGACACAGGAAAGGTGAGATTAACAAGTTTAATAACAAGTAATAAGTAAATTTGCACAACATACTTTGGTGAGTCATATTTACCCAAGTGTTGATAATTCCATATGCTCCATGCCTCATTCAGTTTAACAGATATAGAAGTTAAAGCAAATGAAAACATATATAGCATTCTGGTGAACTTAATAACACGAATTCATATTATGCCCAGACGTCATATAGTGACACTAATGTAGTGATATACGGTTGGGCCAAAACAATAATTTTGAAATGCAGTCAAGACTGAACTTCCCATAACATGAAGACACTAACAAGGCACACCAGGATGATTTTTTTAGGAATAGTTTGCCTTTTCCAGAGGATGGATATGGTGCAGAAGTGAGGAAAAGAACATGTATGTGCATGCTGATATGAAAGTTGTGGCATATTGCAGTAATTAAACTCATCTTTACCGGTTCTCATGTGACACATGTTATATCGAGTTTTATAAACTCTCCTAAACAAAATTAAACTAAACTGAAATCCAGTCTAATACAGCTCTCTTTGTTGATGAAACAAATTTCCTTGTTTTTCCAATAACATATTTTATGGTAAAAACAAATAAATTGTTATCATCACTGAAAAGAGCTGTGTCAGATCAGATTGCATTTGATTTTAATCTTCTATTGTAAACACAACAGGATGTTACATAAAATCTCTGTCAAGTTTACTTAGGCCTTTAAAATGAATAAAGATCTCATAATAATTCTTTCACCAGTACTGTATTTTAAGTTTCATCAAAACATGTGAAGGAACTGAAAGATCATTTAAAAATCTAAACAACATATTTCATAAAACATAATAAAGTAAATGAGTTGTATACATGATAACACATGTGCAGCAGTACTCTAAGTGTATATAAAATGCAGTCATAGGAATCAAATATATGTGTGGAAACATTCATTAGACCTTTATATAGAATGGTGTTTAAAATAAAAAATCTGGATAAAATATTCAAGTGATATTAGCTATATAATATGTGTCACATATCAGGTTTCATTTAAAATTTGCGAACGGGCTAAAAAAAGGAAAAAATGAAAGGTCATTTATGCCCCCAAGTAAAGTGACCCTTAAAAACAAGCAAGGCCAATGGAACGCCCACATAATAACAGATGATGAAACATATGTTCCCTGTTAATCAAGTGTCGTAAGAATCACCCAGTTGAGTTAAATACATACATAATAGTTTATTTAGGCCTTAATTTAATTCTTCAAGGCATACTGGTTGCTGGACATACCACCAAGAGTGTACCTTGGGGGATTCTCAAAATAAACATTGACTTTTCTTAAACAGCATTAATTGGTTGATCTTTTTAGAGGACATGCATTGTGTTTTCTTTGATATAGAAACTGCATTTTAAATATTAATTGAGATGAATTTTAGACATCAGAAGGCTAAAGTGAAATACTTGGAACCATCTCAAAATGACTTGATAAAATTCAGTGCAGATCTCTACATAAAGCTTGACCGAAATGTAGCCAATAATGCTGTTACTAATAGACATAGAGATGGACATGATAATTCTAAAATATGATTTTCAATTTTTCATTGCATGCAAAATGGATAAATTATATTTCATTGCTGCAATAACTGAACAGAAACCGGTACACTACCTCCCAATTCACTCACACACACTCTACACCAAATCATCTCATTTTCTTTGGTTTAACAGCCCTGTGACACAAGGGAAAGAGGTAAATCATAAAACTTTGTTATTTTTGTAAACAATCTTTACTTTCATTATTATTCAGAAACTTTCATATTATACCAGTTCCATTTTTCCTTTTGAAATAAGTCTTTCTTCCTGTTACAGATATTACAGTGATAAGTGCCCCATCATCACCAAGCAATCTGAGTAACGTCACCCTTGTTGGTTCAAACAACTCTGAGATGAGTCCGCAGGACAATGATGCCCCACAGACAGAACCAGAACCAGGGCCAGAAACTGACCTGATAGCAAAGCAGCAACAAGTCACACCCACAGAATTCAGAGGACAAGAAATTATGTCACCTGTTACAAAAGATAGTAATGAAGACCAAACAAAGGCACTCAGTACAAGTGTGCAGTTCAAGAGTGAGGAGAAACGGTCATCAGTTCCAGTTCTAGAATCAGAGCACCGGCAGTCTCGTATTCAGGTGAAACGGAAGGGATCTGAGGGTCAGGCCAAGAGGGATGGATATGAAGAGGAGAGGAGTAGACCAGATGAGATTCAATCGTCTGATGAATCCGGCAATGAATTTGTGACTCTTGAACACAAAGCTGGTACTAGTTCCAGATCAGCCTCCATCACAACTACAAATGTGATTCAGGTAAAGGCAAGACATGTAAACATTATGAAACTGGGCTTTGTGTAGTCATGATGACAGTTTTGGACAATGTCCATCATCTCAAGCTCAGTCTCTAGGATTGAGGTCTCCTTGTGATGGGTTCATGAAAGTGTATTCTCCCCTTGCTCCATTCCATCTGATGGTGGATTGTGTGCTTTTAGCCTTTGTTGATGGAAAATAATCAAAATTGTAGTCACAACAGTGACTATAGACCATCATCAGATATTCTTAAAGCTGAAATATGTATGTGTGTATTGAATTATGGGATGGGCTGAACTGAACTGACTACATGTGCTTGGTTAGTGAATATATGTACCAGGAAATTTTATAGCACTCATGCCTTTCTTATTCTTACATTTAATTAATAATTGTTATGAATTGTATTTTGTTATGTGCCTTTGTTGATTGAAGTATTAATATGTACCAGGAAGCTGAAGCTGTGCATGCTCACTAGCTTTAATTTAACAGTAGTTGTGGTTTTACAGTGTCCCTCAGTCATTCCAAGAATGGGAAGCTGTATTTTGCTAGAAACAGATAGCATATTCATTATTTATGCATAATAGGTAGAATGTTTCACAGTGATGGAACTACTGAAAATTTCAGAACTATTATGCAAGTCGGAGGTCAATTCAAGACTCAGAATGCGGCAGAAGTAGTGTGTCTCAGAGGACAAGCTTTCAGCACGATTCACCACAGAACTCGAGCAAAGCTGGTGTGGTTATCACTTCATTCCGACAGTCACAGAGAAGGTGAGTAAAGCAATATGTTTGCAAAATGTGCCCAGTGCACTAACCATGTTTTTATTTATGTCTAACAGTGTTATGTCTTTCTAGTTGAAATGGCAGAACGTGGCTGTATAGTTTCTTATTTCGAACATCCTGGAGGAAATTTTGCTAAATTAATAATTTTGAAAGTTTTATCATCAAACCTATAAATGAATTTCTTGATAGTTATACAGGTTACAAAAGAACTGAAATACTAACAATATTACAGCAGGACCAGAATGTTTAGCATCACCAAAGGCCATTAATTTACAGTATACTAGCCAATAGCTTCCACTTCCTATCCTTTGAGTCTGTTCTCATAATATCTAGCTCAATGTGTTCTAGCCATTTCTTGATCTATCAGCTTGCCATTTTCCACCAGTTTTCTTTATACCGACATGCTGATTGGCATTACAGTTGACATTAGTTTCACTCAAGTTCATCAAGTTCAAGTTCCTTTTCAGGATAATTCATCTTTCTGTAGGCATATTATATACAACCACTCTCTTGGAATATCATATAGTATATACGCATTGCTTGGTCAGTTACATAAAAATTATTGCCTGTAATTCTTGATTCTATTAGATGAAATAACTACTTTTGTCTTGGATAAATATGTATGTTTGAAGTGAATTTAGAACTGTTGATTTCTGTGAACTGATCTACCTTTAATGTCAGATTTCTAAACTGAAAAAGTGAATGGAGATTTTAGTTCTTTCCTGAAAATATGACTATTCAAAAAACTTTTAATCTTATGAAACTCAGCTTTGAAGAACTTCAGTCATCATCATATAATTATACTTATTTTAATAAAATACTCTCATTTTCCATTCATATCTTAAAAATATATAGCTTGCTTTAAAAATGGTTTTGTTATTTTCTAGTATAGTGGCTCTCTGAACATTCAATTCTTATTATTCTTATGTATATTTAAGTGCTGCACAAAAATTTAAAACTAAGCAAAAACTAGTGGAATTGCTTGCAACTTCATATCTACCAAACATCTTGAGCTATGAATAAATTACAAAGATCTTTTTGTTGTGTTTTGGATACACATGCAAACAATGAGAGTAAGAAGCAACATGCCATTCTTACAATATTTATTTCTGCGTTCATTATATCACTGTGTAGCCCCAGTACTACATATGCTTACACTATCATCATAAACATACCTGTTTTAAAGTATCATTTAATGTATCTCCAGCATGTTTAAATTAATACATAGCATCGTAAGGGTGACAAGTAGGGGTCAACAAGTGGTATTGCCTATGCTGACATAGATGACACAATCACAACAAGATAACATACCGATATGTACGTATGTTGCCATTTCCATTCATTTATTTTCCGTTTAGCCATTTAAAGGTACAACTTAACGTAAAGTTCCCCTAGAACAGGCCACAAAGGTCGGGGGGGGGGGATAGCTCTACTCTTTCTTTAACCTCGGCGCTAGGTGGGGGTGGGTGGTCAACGCCACGCCCCGGCCGCTTTATTCCCGAGAAAGAGACCCAGTACCCACTGTATATGAGGCTGGGTGGGCCCCAGGGCCGGTCTGGACGGGTGCGGAAAATCTCGCCCCCACCAGGATTTGATCCCCAGACCTTCCAGCCTGTAGCGAGCCGCCATACTGACTACGCTATCCCGGCCCCCAAAGGTACAACTTAGGGATGTGGAAATAGTCATAATATTATGACACAATGTATCTGTTAAATTACAGCTGTCAAATTACAGAATACAATTATAATATAATGATTATGTAATAAAATATTAATTATAACATTAAAACATAACAATCTGGAATATATATTATTTATTAGAATAAAAATATTCCTCAGTAGTAGAAAATGAGTTAGAAAGAAGAAACCTCTTGATGGCTGATTTAAAAACTTGCATGTCATTCTATACACACTTATGTGAGTAGGAAGATGATTAAAAATTTTAATTCCTGCATAATAAGCTCCTTTTAGGTATTTAGTTAAATTAGTAATGGGTTGATGAAAATTATTAGCAGATCTAGTGTTGTGGTTATGGACTCCTCAGTTCTTTCTAAATAAGTGTTTGTTGTTCACTGTATACAATAAAGTGAAAATAGACACTGTGTATAGGAAGGGTAAAATTTCTATTGTTTTAAACAATTCTCTATATGAACCCATTTTCTTCAAATTATTTATAATTCTTAAAATTTTTTCTTGTATTCTGATTATTTTAATACTATTATGGGTGTTACTCCAAAAAAATTATGACGTAGGATATAATAGAATATACGTAAGAAAAATATAGCATTCTTAAAGCTTTCCTTGACAGTACAGCTATTATTGCATTACATGCAGAGTTAAATCTGGAAATTAATTGGTCAATTTGATTATCCCAAGTTATATTTCACATAAAACATAGTGCTTGTATACAAAAACAGAGAGTACGTGATATAGTAACAAGTATAAAAAAAGGAATGTAATGAAATTATGGAGCAAAGGTGTGATTTAAAAGACATCATCTCTGTAGTTCTGTTATGACATGTGTCACTAGTTACACAACAGGTCTGTGGCTAAAGCTTGTGAAGATAATCTGTAAAGCAAATAACTAATTTAACTGTGGGGGTAAAGCATTTTGTTTTATTTCAGGCCATTCTTGGGCATGTTGTAAAGTCAGGCTATGTGTTGGCTGTCTTTTCTCATACATGTTTTGATGTCATCTCATCCCCTATCCTTCATTATCATGCTCTTATTGTGCGGTGATGTATTTTTGCCTTCACATCAGCATAGGACATGAGCCCATTTGGTAAGTAGCGAAAATCATAAAAAATATTTCTGCTTCTTATATTTATTTCTTTTATTTCGCTTCTGCTCCCCTTGCCAGCACTGAATGAAAGCATATTGTTTTGTGTTTGAGGTCAGTTTCATGTAACATACACGAAGATGTGGTGCCAATCCATTTAGAACTAGTTTTTATTATTTCTAGTCAAGCTGAATTTCTTACTGGAAATGCTACGGACACTCTGTGTTGCCAGCACAGGAAGTATTATAAGATGAGTTTAAAAAAAGCGAGATAAAATTGTATTTTCCTTACAATCTTCAAACTGCAGAATTTAATACAGTGCTTTACTGTATTTATGATATACTGTTGTGGAGTGATAGTTAAGGTATTGCAATGTTTATGGTCAGTACACAATAATGAAATTACACATCTCTTTCCTCGTCATTTATAATTTGTATTTCAAAGTAATTCGTCATAATGAAAGTTAATCAGGTAATAGCATAGCCAGTGCATACAAAAATGATGGCTGAAGCTCTTAATGACAATTTAAGGAATGTTACCTTTAAAATGATGCTGATATTGCACAAGAATATCATGAAAATAAAAATTGTTCAATAAATATTTTAAGGAAATATCTTTCAGGTTTTTAATGATCTCGTTCCTCAATGAACATCTCATTATCCCCTATCAAATTTTGCCCAAACTTAAAAAAAATAGCATGTCTTAAACTTCCATGTTTATGTGACCACTGAATTTGTCTCATTATGATATGTCTGAAGATTGTGGAAAGAAAGTGTCAGTCAAAATTTAACAGTCCAGTATCTCTTCTCTGTGTAGTGCAATGTAGAAAAATACAGACTACAACAATATGTGACACATGATGATGTTTCTAGGACAAGTTACTGCTATCTTCATAGGGACTGAAAACTATTAGATATAATGTTGTCTGAATCTGCTTGTGTAATTGTCACATCAATAAACAGGTACAGGAGACCAACTTTTCACCATCATTTTTATCTGTCTTTTCTGCCCCCATAGAAACTTTCTGTCCAGTTCTGCACTTGCAGGGTTTCAGTAAGAGAATCTTGCCTGGTAGGCTTAATAAAGTTGCACAGACAAAGTGTGATCAGGCATTGTCACCTTTTCATCTTCAGACTTGCAAGTTATTCCTCCTGGTCTCTTTTTAAGTATTGCTTTCAGTATGAGTGTCCAGTCACTGTGGCATACTCTTTGCCTGGCCTGTCCATCTGGACCTGGTCAGCAGGTGCTGCATCCAACCAACATAGCATTCTGTTTCACTGTGGCATGCAGCCCCTTCAGTGTGAAAAGATGGTGTCCCCAGGAGGTTGTCCAATTTATTAAAATAAATATACAGTATGCGTTTGTTCTTGTGATTTATAACCATAATTAATATGATTTCTTCTGGCACCATCTCTGTTTACAATTCAGCCTACATTTTGCAATGTCAGTTATTAGGCATTCTTTTTATGGTGTAAAAAGCAAAATGCTTTGTGTGTAGATGATATCCATCCATCCATCCATTTATCTGTTCAACCATCTGCACATCTGACCTTGTGTCAGTGACTGAATAGTTTGTCAAATTTGCTTGAAATTAAGTATAGGAGTTCTTTACAAAAAGTTGTCGAGCAGGCGTGAGTTTCGCGAAAATCGGCACAGGGAGAGTCATGTTGTATGTAAGGGCATTAATGAATATCTATCCATAGTTTCCACATTGCTTGATCAGTTTCAGTGGAAGTCAATACAGAATATCTCGACATAATGCCATTGAACATTTATTAGTTTCAAAAAAATTGATACAGTGAAAGCCATGCTTCAGTTAAGGGTGTAAATGAAATATTGCCCATATTTTCTACATTTTTTTGTCTGACTTGGATAATTTCAATACAAGAGATGTAGAAGTAAATTGGTGCAGTGAAAACAATACTTCACTTCCATGCATAAATGAATTTCTATCTGTACTTTCAACATTTATTGCCTAATTTGTGTGAACTGTGTGTTACATTAAACTGTGCCTCTTGTGTAGCTTATGCTGCAGTTGTTATTGTGTCTGTTTTGACCACCCACTCACCCTACACATAAATAACCTGTAAATCACCCACTGATGAAAATTGTTAACTTAATTCAAGCACATCCCACATAGCAGCAAGTAGGATAGATTGAATGCAGCACAGAGAATGGTTAAGCAGTAAAATTCAGCGGCTTCCATTGATGGGTGCATGTGATGAGGGGAAGAGGGCCCTTCAGGAACTGTAATGTAGACTTGAGAGTGGTTATGAGTGTCACCAAGGAAAGCCTATTTGGACTAAATATAAATATGTTTTCTGGTATTTCTGTAGTTCCATTGACAGTATTGTTTAGAAAATGTGACATTATTGAGCAAGAACCATACTGTATTGATACACACTTGTAAAAACTCAACTTGCAAAGCATGTCTGAGGGAAGAAATGCAAGTATGATGGTACGAAATAAAGTGCCACCTTATTTTTTTCCCTATTTCGGTAGCACTGCATAAATAAAGGGAACTGACATTGTACACTAAGAGAATCCATCTGTCATGTAATGTTATTATTAAAAGTCTGACTAAGTCTTGTCAAGATTTTGTCATATGCATAAGTATATATACAGTATAAGCTAACTTCATATCTGTCAATGTTCATATGTGTGTGTTAATTCTACTGAAGTTCTTCAATACAGCACATGAACTTTCACACCAAAATGAATACATGATTGGAATTTATGAACATTGGACACCACTCATACAGTACTCACATTTGTACCCAGTTGTAGATTTTTAATATTGATGTGGAACATCCCACTGCATTTGACAATACAAGAAATCAGAGTTATGATGATTCAGTCTAAGAACATCTTGTTGATAAAACAAGTTACTTTGTTTTACAGAGGTACTGCATATTCAACTATAGGTTAAACTATCATCAGGCAACTTTGTAAGAAAATATACATAACAATTGTATTTGAACCACTGAACATTTAAGACTACGGGTTAAAGATGAAGGAGCCATACTTGTCCTGTAGCCTTGTGGTCTCTGCTGTTGCTCTGATTTTGGCCCATTATTAGTGCACAATTGGTTAATGGAGTCTGAATGAAGTAGTCATGAGTAATCATTGCACAGAATGTTCCTACATGGTATGCATTCCCCAGGACTCACTGTTTTTTACAGCACATGTACATTATACATATTGTAATATGTTCTGTGTAATAAATCTTAATGTGGACAGTTTAAATGTATAATCTGTATTCATAGTTTGTGACTGTGTTATAAACATTCAAGTTTGTAATGTCATAATTTGCAATGTGGTGCAGTTCTGTCATTATTGGATACTAACAAAATACATGTTTACCAAACCAAGCTGTACCAGAAAAAGCATATATTTGTTGGATTTTACAAGTATGAAATTCATTAAAATTAATTACTGGTATGCTGTGCTTGTGTGTTTGATATTTTTACAACTCTTTGATTAGTATATGGGTAGAATATCATTCATTCCTTCATGGTGCTGGTTATTAGGCTGGGGTTTTTTTTTTCCAAGTAAAATTTGATTGCAGATTTACCTTGTACATAGCATAATGATTGATTGAGTATAACGAAATGCCTATAACTCACCTGAAAATGTCACACTAGACTGCTGACCACTAGACATTTTTGTCATCATAGTTAGTTGGTATCTCACTGACTAACAGGTGTTCACAGCAATGAAATTAGTGTAAAGAACAACTTTCCATTTACTTGGACTGTCTGACTTTAAACTGGCAGCTCTGTACAGTATTAAGCAATCTGTATCATGTAGTTACTTCTGTCTTATGTTTTGAATATAGAATTTTGTAGATTTTCCAAAATACTTCTAACACATCACTGATTCATTCATTCATTCATTTATTTGCGTTCTGTTAATCCATGCAAGGTCAACCAACCTATAGGATACAGAACTTGTCACAATATAAATGTATCATAGTAATTAAATAATTATATCATATATACATTTTATAATAAGTCCTACAAAAACACAAAAGCAAAACATCAATTCCCTCACTTGTACGTAGTGTACTATCACTGATTACACACTGTTATATTGCACTATGTAATACTTTATTTTCTTGAAGGTTTTATGCCTGTCAGGAATCTATTATTTGGCATGCACTATCTAACATGCTAGACAGTATAAGTAAATAATATGGTATATCAAGATATATTGTACATAAAAAGCGTAATATTCCAGAAAATGCACAATGAAGAATGATGAACATTAAATACTCCTTTCTTTAGTATGGTTCAGACACACAAAAATGAGTAATGCTGGAATACTAGAAATAACATATTGTATATGAGGTTATATCTTTTATGTGACTTATCAAGCACAAGGTGAGGAATGGGTAATAAAATTATAATGCTACTAATGAGGCTCATTGATTGTCTTGTTGTAGGAGCAGTACCTCCACTGCTGCAGCTGCATTTGCTATTGCCACATCTGCTTCAAGCAACCCACGGGACCACACACTTCCCCCTAAACCACCTGTAGGTGCTGGAGGAAGGTGCAGTGTAGGGGATGCAAGCATGAAGGTGGGAAGCTGTCGAGACTGGAACAGAAGGAAAGAGTCTGTCAGATCAACTGCTGCTACTATGCGAGTTCTGAATGTTCTCAGGCACTGGGTGTCCAAACATGCTCAGGTATGATTTTAAGTATGGACCAAAATAAAATGTACAAAAATAGTGTTACCATTTTATACTCCTACATTAATACACCAGTGCACATATATGCCTTATATTTCCTACCTTAAGTTTGGGTCATTTTTCTTGTTGTCTTGCATCCTTTCAAATATTCCATGGATTGTGTTTTGTTTTATTACGTACAAAACCTAATAGATAGCAACCACTTGTTTTTTCACTGTCAGCAATTGTATAAAATGAACATGATAAATACTATTGGTATATATTAAGGATTATAGTTTAGAAACACTGGAAGTTACTGTATTATTATTGAAACATATCCATTCTTTCATAGGATTTTGAAATGGATCAGTGTCTGAAGAACCTGACTATTGGGTTTCTTGATGATATAGCATGCAATCCAAACTTGCTGGCTGCAGAAGTCAAAGCTGCATCCCAGCTACTCCGACTCATCACAAAAGAAGAGCCAGAGAGTAGTAAAGTGGTTCTTGATCTCCTTCTGGCTCCTCCAATGGTTAGTACTCAGACACTTTTCAGTAATATGTGGAGATTAATTGTGCAGTCATGATTAGTAGGATAGGTCTCATATGCAGTAGAGAAAAGCAGCAGGCTCCTTAGAAATGTTGGTGCCTCTACACCAAACCACACTACTCCACATCCCAGAAGACAGTAGTATTGATGCCAACTTTATCAGAATTTCAAACCTCACAACATTTCTTTGAATTGTATTAATGTGTACATTTTAAAGGCAGAGTCATCCACGGCAGGATAATCAGTTTATATGAATACAGTATCTTCAGATGTGAAAAAGAATCTAAGGAGCACAGAACACTAGGATGGGTGTACTGTAAACAGAGAATTAATGAGGGATGTAATTTACTACCAGTTCCCCTGTGCATGTTTTTGTTACAGACTCCAAGCAAGGAGAATATAGAAACATTGTCAGCACTAGAGATAGCTGAACAGATGACATATATTGATCACCAGATATTCATATCCATATCTAGTGAGTAAGTATCTTCAAAACTGATATTGATAATCAGAGACAATTTTCCTTTTATGGATTATTCCAATTTTGTGCACAGAAGAAAACATGGCACAAATATATTAAAGTGTCCTGATTTTAATTGAATAAAATGTATTCAAAGAAATTTAATCTCTGTAAGAGAAAAGTAAATATGCCTTGAGTATTTTTTATGTAGAACCATTATACATTGACAACATTCACAGGTACTGGGTGCCCAGAAAGTCCATTCATCAAGATAATGAAGTACTTAACCATGATTTTCTCTTATTCGCAATATTTGGCAACTTTGTGGTTATATGGGATGCTCTTAGAATGAGCTGACTTTTCATTACAATGTGTACTCAATTTACTCCTTGAAATAACTCAAATGTAAATAGCAAATTAACAAAAGAACAGAAGATGTGCTGTTGCAAACTTGGCGGAAGACATAAGAACTCTTGAGAGGTAATATCATTTACTGAGAAGTTGTCTGGTGGTCAAACAAAACCCATGCAAGCAATAAATCTGTAATGTTAATGCAAAATTTTAAGAAACTGGAAATGCTGCAGACTTATCGCAAAGCTGCTGGCCAGGAACAGCTAGGACATTGACAAACTGTAATAGAAGCATTGCGTTCATAGTCCTAACAGTTCAGTAAACATAGCTTCGGCCGAACTAATCTTACAATCCTCACTTTCTGCTTGTTTTGAGTGATGATGACCCAGGTAGGCAAGTGGCTCATGAGGCAGTTCTCGTGTTTACAAAGATGATCCTATGGACTGAATAGGCAACATTCAAGACAGATGGAAGGGTAATTCTACACATCGGTGTTTATTGAAGTGATATAAACCCATACCAAATGGTAGTAGGAAAGCTTTATATTCCCAGATTAACAGTCTGTCCAGACATTTGGACAAAAAGTTTGATTGGGCTTTTTTTCAATCAGAGACACTGTAGTTACAAATAGTAAGACTGAGCTTATGCAAAGCACAATGATGCTTGTTACTAAACAGCACCATAAACTTGAAAGTGTGAACTTGCAGCAGGATGGTGCTGAACCCTATTTTGAGGAAAGTATTTACACTTGCCTTAGTAAGAAAACTCTAACGTAGATTTGTTGCTGTGGGTCAGGAAAGTAGCCCCCAAAGTTTCCTAGTTTTATACTTTGTGACTTTCCATGTTGATTATGATAAAAAACTAAGTGTATGGGCAAGATGGCTGCTGACATTTTACAAATGAAGGAACAAAACCATGTGGAATTTAACAACTTAAATACAGACAAAACTTTCTGCAGCAATTTGCCAGTCAATGAGTAGGAGATATGAAATATTTGTTGACCATGGTGAATGACAATTGGAAAAATTTCTGTTGTTCCTCATTGTTACTTTCTGCTGGCGATTGACTGTAATTGAATTATTGTTTCCCTCAGACATGAGTATGTTCTTTGGAAAGCAACTTTTAGGAAAGTGTGATTTACTTCCTCTGTTTTTCTACCTCATATCTGTTTGATAAGTGACCATAGATACATGTTGTTGTAGTGTGTGAAGTAGAGAGGTCACAGTGTATTTTTGGGGAGGGGAGCATGTTTGCACAGTCCAACTGTCTGAATGCATCAGTGCAGCTCCCACTAGACAGATTTCCTTGAAATTTGATACTGAGGACCTTTTAGAAAATCTGTTGAGAAATTCCAGATTTGGTTAAATTCAGGCAAAAATATCAGACACTTTGTATTAAATCACTAGTGATATCTCACTGTTAGGATACACAAGGAGGTGTAAACATTATGTAAACAAACCACATTGTTGCATTACATGTACACTGCCTAGCCGGTATATTTACCTATTGTTTGTTTTGCTGTAATGTCAGTAGGTTACAGTATATGGTATTGTGTCAAATGAGGATTATTAAAATTATTATGTTAATCAGAAAAACATTTTTCTTAAATATATTGTTTGCATAGATATGACTTGCTGTTATATGTTAGTGTTGCAAATCCCTCCTTTCAACTTTGAATGATAACATGTTTCTGTTTCAGGGAGTTCCTTGGTCAGGCATGGATGAAAACAGATAAAGCCACCAAAGCTCCACACATTCTTTTAATGACCAAGCGCTTTAATGAGGTTAGTGTCATAAATTCTTTGTTATCTGTCATTTAAAAAAATACAGTTGCAGCAAGTCCTTTACCTTACTTTTCTGTAATATACTCTTACTTACATGCTCAGAAATCATGTCTTCTGTGTTAGTATTATAAGTGTGCTTCTGATCTCTTTAAATAAGACAGCTCAGTCACTAGAGAAAGGGGCATGCGGTGGTGTAGTGGTTAAGGCACTAGGCTACAAATCGGCAGAATTCCCGATGGTGTCATTGGAATTTTTCAGTGACATAATCCTTCTGGTTGCACTATGGCCCTGGGGTCGACTCAGCCTCTAACAGAAATGAGAACCAGGTGTATTTCCTGGGGGTAAAGGCGGCCGGTGCGCAAAGCTGACAACCTTACCACCATCCTGTGCCTTTGTCATGAAATCTGGGAACCTTAACTTCCTGGAACCCTCGGGGCCACTCCAGGAAATGTTTACCCCTTGTTTAATTCTCAGTCATATCAAACTGCCCTGTAGCTGCATAAGTTAATAACATGATTTTTCTCATTTTAATCAGATGAAGTATGACCCATGTTTCCTATTTTCTCTAAGCTTTCAAGCTTTCACTCTTTACAAGGTGTGATAACTTTCCAATTCTGTGGATATGTATATTATAAAATATTATAATATTTATAATAAATATTATAAAATAAATCCATTTCATTTATAAAACAGAAGTTGATTTTTCTTGCCTTCCTTCCTTTGTTTCTTTCATATGCTGTAAGATTAGTTTCAGTGAGAGAGAATTCTGCAGAACAATTTTGTGTGCTGTGCCAGATGAAAAGCCCACCTGCAGGTGTAGAGAAGACACTTATTCTTGAACACAAAAAAGTGGCTATTTGTACAACAAATCGTTACATAGTCACAATGCTTGTGTGTAATGGCGTATTAAAATTTTACATACCATTGTATTGTACATAATAAAACTGTAGTATAAATTTTGAGACATTCATAGCAATATAAGGCTCTGCATACCTCAGATGGTTAGTCACCAGCTTCTCACCATGGAAGACAAGTTCGATCTCAGGGCAGTCCATGTGTCATTTATGGTGGACATGATGGCACTGGGACATTTTTTTAAAAATAATTTGATTTTCCCTATAAGTATTTTTCCATGAATGCTCCATACTCATATTGCATTTATCTACCATCAATGCCATGTAATTTTAGAGACTGACAATGTCATTAAATAAAATACTAAACCAAAACAATATACATTAAATTTATTGGATTAATTTACAGTGTTTAGGAGGAACTTATTGTTCATTTCTTCAACAAAGAGTGCTAGAAGTCAAAAGATTCTACCATCAAATTCCTCCTTCTAAATGACTTTGAAAATTACCTGACTTTCATTATTTGTTTCAGGTATCTCAGTTAGTAGTTTCAGAAATAGTTCGTCGCTCCAACATGGCCTCTCGCATTGCTGCCATTGAAAAATGGGCTGCTGTGGCAGATATCTCAAGATGTCTACATAATTTCAATGGTGTTCTGCAGGTGTGTGCCGCCTTCACCAACAGTTCTGTCTTCAGACTAAAGAAAACTTGGGAGAAAGTGTCAAAAACAGTATGTATCATGATATCTGCATACTAATATTGTATTTCCTCTATTTAGTGTAGGCCTACTTGCTTGTGGGTTCTGTAAACTCTGTAGAAAGGGGCAAGCATGGCAGTATGTCCTGTGATGGTTACAGAATTTGTTTTATGTTGGATATGTAGCTTTTTATAATATTACATGCTGTAACTTTTATAAATGTGCAACTGTCATGCTATTCTGTTGCACATTGTATTTGAATATCTATTGATTTATATGGAAACTAAGAAATGGGTGATAGATTTGAAGTATCATAAAACACATGCACACACAAACATGTCTCTATATTAATTTTGTATTTCTTTCTTCCCAGACCAAACAGACTATTGAGAAACTGCAGAACATAGTTTCATCAGATGGGCGTTTCCGAAACTTGCGTGATGCTTTACATCGCTGTGATCCTCCCTGCATACCGTACCTGGGCATGTACCTCACTGACCTCTCCTTTATTGAGGAAGGTACACCAAACTTCACAGAAGATGGGCTCCTCAACTTTTCTAAAATGAGAATGGTAAGTGAAACACAAGTTCCCTATAGACCTACAGTTGGTCCTGTGGTTAATTACAAGTTTGTCAAACTTATGTACACTTAATGATACTTCTTTCTTGTGAATTGTGGCTGCTGTACGTGCAGCCCCCTTTGCCACTGTCATGTGCTTCAGATAGTACAGGCATTAAAAAATGTGATACCAAGTATAAAAATGGTTCCTAGGAAACATTGCCAGAAAGTTTGGACTACAGATAAACCAAGAAAAGACAAAATATATATGATAGTGGAAAGGAAAAACAGTTTGAAGGAAAATAAAATAGGACATAGGAAAATAAAAAATTATAAATTTGAAAGAGTGGAAAATTTTAAATATTTAGGAGTTATACTTAATGAAGATAACAATAACCAAGTAGACTTTTAAGAAAGAATAAAAAATGCTAACAAAACATATTTTATGCTAAAAAAAATTTAAAAATAAAAACATACCAAAGAAACTAAAACTGAGACTAAAGAACACAATAATAGACAAAACGTTAACCTATGCATCAGAAACTTGGACACTAACAAGGAGAGATAGAAAGCAATTGAAAGTTTTAAAAGGAAAGTGTATAGAAGAATTTTAGGCCCAGTACATGTCAATAAAAAAGAAAACTGGAGGATATTAACTAATAAAGAAATTTATGCAAGTGTTGAAAAACCTACTATAATAAAGACAATAAAGTTAAATAGATTATGTTGGTTTGGACATGTACAGAGAATGGAAGAAAATAGAATTCTCAGATGAGTATTATATATGAATTTGGGAAGAATAAGATTGAGAAGTAGACCAGAAATAGATGGCAAACTGAGGTGAGAGAGGATGGAAGAATAGTTGGTGGAGAAGGGCGGCAGGAAAAAGTACATAACAGAGAGGAATGGAAGAAGCTCCTGAGAACGGCAAGGAATTGTCGAATTCTGCACATGCCACTGGAATGAATGAAAATAGACAGACCTAATCATTGAATTTGTCACTTAATATCCTGTCCTGTTTTCTCCACTGCACTTTTTCCCCTTTCATAATTATATAACACAGTGCGCATGTAGCCAAGAAGAGACCAATAATTAAAGGCCAAACTCAGAATTGGTGCTGGCTGCTACCAGTTATGGAATAGTAGAATGTAACGGTTCTGTTGGTCAGTTCCTGGTTACTAGCTTTCTCAGTCATCCAGTGCTAGGTATCGCAGCTTTTACTGTACAACGGAGATGTCTGTGCTGTAGAAAGGAGGGGCTGTATGCCATATCTGAGAAGTGTTACTTCATCAAATTTAGACACACCTTTCAAAAAAATTACAAGTCCTGCTATAATGAAAGTTGCCACACTTGTAATGAATGCTTCTGTATACCTGTTGACTTTTTTCTAGAGTGATTTATTTTAAAATGTATTTTTCCTCAAAAAACCTTTATCTGGTAATGTAAAAAAAGATTGTGTTTCTACAGTTACAGAACTACAAAAAAACTTAATATGCAGATATCACTCACTCAATTACACAATTGCCAATTTTTATAATTGTAGAACTTTTCATTGCTTAGAAAAATGTGTCTAAATTTGAAAAAAGTAACTTTGCTAAGGTATGGCATACTGTCGCCCTTAACTTAAGATTATTTGTCCTTCGTTACTGTAACATGGGAGTCGAGTGTCTCAACCCAACAGTGTCATTCATGTTACTTGTGTATTGTGATGTTAAACTGTGAGATTTGAGGTTCTCACAGCATTTTTTATGAGGATTCAGTCTTCTGGGATACGATAACTGTGTCACTGGATTCAAGCACAAGAAAGTGTTCTCCTACATAGGAAGATAGCCAGCATTCCACCCTCCTGTTAAGGATGATCTCGGACTGAAGATCCTTGATGTGTACAGAATCTTCTGGAGTTTGGCTATGTATACTTTGCACAGACTGTCTATTTTGCAGTCACAATCACAGCAAGCCATCTGGCTTGGACATCTGTACAAGTTGGCGGTGGTAGAGCAAAGATTCAAACACTCAATCATAACCATCACATCCAAATCCAGGACATGACAAAGTGCCGTTTAGTCCCCTGATGCCCTGCCATGCGGTAGGCAGCATCAAGTATTGCAGAGTAACCAATAATGCTGCTTTTCCTGCTGTCCCTAGACCTGCAGTGGACGGTACCCACTGTATATTGTGTCACCTGTTTTCTCTCCTAGCTTTAATTCTGTTGCCACTTCATTATTACACAAGTCTTGAAACATATCCATGGATGATTACTAGCTGGTAATCAGCCTCGCACCATACATTCCACAACACCACTTCTCAGAGCTGCTGATATAAACCTAGACCTGTCTCACACCTCTCTGACTGGCAAGCCACTAACTTGTGACAACATTACTCCTCCATCCTTTATCATTACAAATCTTCTAAATTACCAAACTTATGTGTTTCCTGCAGTACTCTAGAATGATGGAATTTCATTTATTTCCACATCCATAGAGATTCTGAACACAACTGTGGACTCCATAGTTTTGGAAATGAATGCACTGGGTTGCTATAACAATATATGTTTATTTACAGATTGCACATGTCATCCGTGAGATCCGGCTCTTCCAGCAAACACCTTATAAAATTGATCTAATCACAAAAGTCACAAATTACTTACTGGACCCTTCATTACTGCTGGATGATGATGAATTGTATAGAATGTCTTTGGAAATTGAACCTCGAACCTCACGTCTCAGCTCTTCAGCCATCACACAACTGCCACTTTCACAGACCCCACCCAGATCGTAATACAGCCCTCACATTACCAGTTTCAACATTCTGTACTTACGATTGCTCATAGATTACATTACTTAGATGCACATATGCCATGGCGTTCTACCATGAAATTTTGGAACTTTCATGTAGTACCAACAAAAGTTGAATATTATTTGATGTGATTTTGACCGTGCATCATCGTTAATATGTGGAAATAAAATGCCAACTAGATGCAACAGAGGTTTTTATTGCAGATCTTATTGCTTGCT
>JGI20166J26741_11577806_pt1 | contig 23701 bp, 28 predicted proteins | sample TergutCu122P5_FD_26741 | JGI IMG/M metagenome (IMG submission 26741)
GGTCACGGTGGCGTCCGCCCGGTCCGCCGTCAGCCGCAGCGCCTCGCCCCGCGCCGCCAGCCCCGCCCGTCGCTCGAGGGCCTGGCGCAGCCGCACTTCGCCCGCCGCCACCGCCTGTTCGGCCGCCTCGGCGGCCATCGTGGCCTCGGCCAGCCCGCGCGTCAACGACGCCACCGCCTCGTCGAGCCTGTCGGTCTCCGGGCCGAGGCTCTCCAACTCGGCGCGCGCCGCCCGCCCCCGATCACGGGCCAGTCCGGCCGCCTCCCGCAGCCGGTCGACTTGCTCGCCGACGGCCTCCTGGCGGCTGCGCAACGACGCCGCCTGGCCGGCCAGCCGGGCCAGGCCCTCGCGCCGGTCGGCCTCGGCCCGCAGCCGGGCGGCGTAATCGGCGGCGGCCGCCTCATCGGCCCGCTCGGCCTCCTGGCGACAGGCCGAGGCCACCCGCAAGGCTTCTTGGCCCGCCTCGATCTCGGCCCGCAGCGCCACCTCCGCCGCCAGCGTCTCGGCCGCCTGGGCTTCGAGCGTGTCGGGGTCGCGGCCTGTCGCCGCGGGCGCCGGTTCCAGTTCGGCCCGCCGCAATCGTTCGCCCGCCAGGGAAATCGTCGACCGAATTTGCTCGGCCAGGCCGGCCAGGGCATACCGGGTCTCCTGGGCCCGGGCCAGGCGGGCCGTCGCCGCCGCCAGCTGATCGCCCGCCCGCTCCTCGTCGGCCCGGGCTTGCGCCAGCTGGGCCTCCGCCCGCTGCCGCTGGGCCGTCAGGTTCGCCTCGCTGGCCAGGTCGGCCTCCAGCTCGGCCAAGGCCGCGGCCACATCGTCAGCCAGCAAGCGGGCCTTGGCGTCGCGCAGGTCAGCCTGGATGACGCCGGCCCGTCGTGCCACCTCCGCCTGGCGACCCAGCGGCTTGAGCTGACGCCGGATCTCCGTCACGAGGTCGTCCAGGCGGTGCAGGTTGGCCTCGGTCGACTCCAGCTTGCGCAGGGCTTTGTCCTTGCGCTCCCGGTGCTTGAGCACCCCGGCCGCCTCCTCGATCAGGCCCCGCCGCGTTTCCGGCGTGGCTTGGAGCACCAAGTCGAGCTGGCCCTGGCCGACGATCACGTGCATCTGGCGCCCCAGCCCGGTGTCGGACAGCAGCTCGCGGACGTCCAACAGCCGGCAGGGCGTGCCGTTGACGGCGTACTCGGAGGCGCCGTTTCGGAACTTCGTCCGGGCGATCGTGACTTCCGTGTAGTCGATCGGCAGCGCCTGGTCGGCGTTGTCGATGACGAGGACGACTTCAGCCCGGCCCAAGGCCGGCCGCTCCTTGGTGCCGGCGAAGATGACGTCTTCCATCGAGCCGCCGCGCAAGTGCTTCGGCCCCTGCTCCCCCATCACCCAGGCCAGGGCATCGACCACGTTGGACTTGCCCGAGCCGTTCGGGCCCACGATCGCCGTGATGCCGGGCTCGAAGGCCATGGTCGTGGCCGAGGCGAACGACTTGAATCCCCGCAGGGTCAGTCGTTTCAAGTACATCGACTACGGCTCCCGCTCGACCGGCGCGTGGCTCCTGAACGACCAGAACTTGTTCAGCAAGAAAGACACCGGAATAGTGACGCAAATCATGATGAAGTGTGCCAGGTAGGCGGGATTGCGCAACCCGCTCGATTCGTCGAACACCGAGGGCGGCAGCTGCAGCGGCGAATTGGCGTGCAGCAGCAGCGTCTCGACGACCAGGCCCACCAGCTGGGCCAACAGCCCGACGAGGAAGAAACGACCGAAAGACACCCAGCCCGTCGGGTGCCCCTCCGAGCGCATCACCGCCCGAAAAGTCCAGTGGCGGTTGAACCAGTAGTTCCAGCAGTTGGCCACGACGAAGGCCAGCATGGAGAAGACGTGGTACCAGCGGATGTTGAAGTCGGTCAGCGGCAGGTCCCACCAGACGCCGGTCTTGGGCGAGTTAGCGCTCGACCAGGCCAGGGGGGAGAGCTTGGCGGCGGCATAGTAGACCACGAAATTGACCCCCACGCCGGAGCCGCCGACCAGGCCGAACCGGACGAACTGCCCCAGGCTGGCCCGGTGCCGGCGGAACCAGTCGAGACCAGGCATCGCGACCTCAGGCCGTCTCGGGCGAAACCGGGGCCAGCGCCTCGTAGGCCAATTGGGCGGCCCGTTGTTCCGCGTGGCGTTTGCTGGACCCTTGGCCCGGGCCGAAGAGACGGTCGCCCACCGCCACGGTGGCGATGTAGTGGCGGTGGTGGTCGGGCCCCGAGGCCGTGTCGCTGTACTGCGGCACGCCCAGACCCAGATCCGCGGTCAGTTCCTGCAGGCTGGATTTCCAGTCCAGGCCGGCGCCCAAGTCGGCCGCCCGCTCGATGCGCGGGCCGAGCCAGCGTTCTACCGCCTTGGTCGAGGCCTCGAACCCGCCGCTCAGATGGACAGCGCCGATGATGGCCTCGACCGTGTCGGCCAGGATCGAATCCTTGTTGTCGCCGTGGGTCGAGATCTCACCCTTGCCCAGCTTGATCATCTGGCCCAGCTCGAGGTTCCGGGCCAGCTCGGCGAGCGCGTGGCCGGACACGACGGCGGCCCTCAGCCGCGCCAACTGACCCTCCGGGCGATCCTCGTAGGCCCGGAAGATCCTCTCAGTGACGATGACGCCCAAGACCGCGTCGCCCAGGAATTCGAGGCGCTCGTTGGTGGGGCCGGCGCCGTTCTCATAGGCCCAACTGCGGTGGGTTAAGGCGAGATCTAACCACTTCGGGTCGATCTCCACGCCCAGGGAGGCGAGGTCCTCCTCGATGCGGCTCACCGCCGCGGGCTCAGGCTTCGAGTACCTGGCGCAGGTTGCCCCGCGCGCCGTACTGACCGCACTCCGGGCAGGCCACGTGGGGCAGGTGCGGAGCGCGACACGCGGCGTTGGCGCACGTCACGAGCGTGGGGGCGGCGGCCTTCCACTGCGAGCGGCGCGCCCGCGTGTTGCTCCGCGACATCCTCCGCTTGGGAACAGCCACTTCAGTACTCCTTATTACTTCACTAAGCCCGACTTATCGGGATCTGACTCCATCGATGGTACCCAACTCGCCAAGCCGGACCAGCGGGCATCGATCCGCCCCGCGTGGGAGTGGGAGGGGTCAGTGTTGAGGTTGGCACCGCAGTCGACGCACAACCCCGCGCAATCATCCTCGCAGACCGGCGTCCACGGCAAGTCGAGCATCACCGCGTCGCGCACGACTTCCTCCAAGTCCACGGTGTCGCCGTCGGTCAGCGACCACTCCTCGGCGTCTGGCGCGCTGCCCGGCGCCGCGGCCGGCCGGCGCGCCCTCGTGGCCTGGGCCACCCGGTCCGCCCGGTCCGCGTAGACGAACAGTTCCTGGAACGCCACCTCGGTCGGCCGCTCCAGCGGGGTCAGGCAGCGGGCGCACTGACCGGTCAAGAGGCAGAGCGCCCGGCCCGTCACGAGGATGCCCTCACCGACGGCCTCCAGGTCGCAGACCAGGGTCACGGGGCTGCGCGCGGGTAGCCCGATCAGTTGGTCGCCCCAGGGCTCGGCCGTGGCGACCCGGCGCTCGACGTGGCGGTGCGCGCCGGCCTGACGGGGCAGCGCGTGGCTGTCGAGCACGAACGGGCGGTCGGGGTGGGACATGGCTTGCTCCGGGTCAGCGGCTTTCGGACCGGGCGACCGCTCAGGCGCCCCAGCCGGGCCACGCGGTCTCGCCGTCGGGCGCCGGGCCGTCGCCCAGCTGGGACCGGTCCAGCAGACGCTCGCGCATCTGGGCGACCCGCGACATCGTGACCTGGAGCTCGGCCTCGAAGGCCGCCAGCCGCGTTTCGACGTAGCGGTCGGCCTCGACCAGCAACTCCTCGGACTCGGCCCGGGCGCGGGCCAAGGTCTGGGCCGCCTGAACCTCGGCCGCACGGGCGATCTCGGTCTGCGAGATAATCCGGTTGGCCTCCTGCCGGGCCTGGTTGATGATCTCGGCGGCCCGGGCCCGATCCGCCGACACCTCGGAGCCGTACGCCTGGAGATCCGCCGGCAGGCCCGCGACAATGCGGTCGATCTCCTCCAGGGTGTCCTCGCGGTTGATCATGCAGGAAGCCGACATCGGCACCGCCCGGGCGGCGACGACGCGACGGCGCAATTCAGCCAGTCGAGCCTCAGTCTGAGTGTCTGTGGACATCACCGCTCCTTCTCCAATGGTCGGCCACGGCTGGGGTCACGAACGGGCCGATGTCCCCCCCGCCCCGGGCCAACTGACGGACCAACGTGGAAGAAACGAACCCCCAGGCTGGTGTGGCGGGCAGGATGACCCATTCCAGACCGGTGAGGGCGGCGTGCATCTGGGCCTGCCCCAACTCTGCTTCGAAGTCGGCTCCGGAACGAGCGCCACGAACGATCGTATCCACCTCGCGCTCGCGACAGAAGTCGACCAGCAGGCCGCTCATCGGCTCGGCCCGGGCTCCCGCCAAGCCCTCCACGCTCTGTCGCGCCAGCGCCAGGCGTTCGTCGAACGACAAGAGGTGGTCCTTCGTGGCGTTGACGCCGACGGCCACGATGACGTCGCCGAACAAGGCCACCGCCCGCCGGACGACGTCGAGGTGGCCCAGGGTGAACGGGTCGAACGACCCGGGGACCACGACTCTCATTCCAATCAGCTTAGACGGTCGGTTCGCGGGAGGGTGGCGGCCGAGCCGCGTTCCGGCGCAGACCGGCCTGGGAGCGTGGGCCCGGCGTCGCCCGCCGGCTCGCCGCCGGCGGTCCCCGGCCCGACGGGGCTCGGCTGGTCGCGCTGGTGGTCTGGCTCCGCGCCGTGCCAAATCCCTGGCCCGCTCACGAAGACGCACGTGTCGCCATAGTCGCGCCGCCAGGCATCAGCCCAGCCCGGCCCCGCCGGGGGTGCGGCGCGCGCCGAGCGTTCGACCAGGACGAGGCCGTCCCCGGCGAGCCAGCCCGAGCCGCCGGCCAGGCCCAACAGCCGGTCGAGGTCCTGTGAGGACCAGGAGTAGGGCGGGTCGAACCAGATGAGGTCGTAGGCCCCCCCGTGCGCCGGCGCCCGCCCGGCCAGGAACGCCTCGACGCTCGACCGGACCACGCGCCCGCGGGCACCGAGGAGGCGCCGGTTCTGCTCGACCACCCCCGCCGTGGCGGCATCCCGCTCGACCCATGTCACCCACGCGGCGCCGCGGGAGGCGGCTTCCAGCCCGACCGCGCCGGAGCCGGCGAACAAGTCAAGGAAGCGGAGCCCGGCCAACTGGTCGCCGGCGGCACCGCCGGCCCGGCCCAGGCGGGCCGCCATGTGGGCGAAGACGGCCTCACGGACGCGGTCGCTGGTCGGTCTCGTGGACTGGCCCCGGGGACTGGCCAGCGGGCGGGAGGCCCAGCGCCCGGCCACAATCCTGATCACCCGGCCATCGTAGGAGGAGCCGGCCACCAGCGAAGGAGCCCGCCTCCGGACGGGCGGCTGGTCCGGTTCTGCCTCGGGCCTGGCCGTGCCACGGGACAGCGGAAACACCACCCTCCCTGACGGCTAGGATCGCAGCATGGTAGCAACGGAATCCCCCGTCACCGTTCTCAACGAAACCCGGGCCTGGGATTTGCTGGCGGGCCAGCAGATCGGTCGGATCGTCGTCGTGGACGATGGCGTCCCCGAAATCTTCCCCATCAACTATGTCGTGGACGGTGAGTCCATCGTCTTCCGCACGGCCGCGGGCACCAAACTCGACGGCGTCCTCAAGGAGGGCCGCTGCGCCTTCGAGATCGACACCTGGGATGTCGACCACGGCTACTCCGTCGTGCTGAGGGGCAGCGTCGCCCCGGTCACCGAGGCGTCCGCCTTGGCCCAAGTCGAAGCCCTGCCGCTGAAGCCGTGGGTGCCGACGGTCAAGACGATCTTCGTGCGGATCCTGCCCGACGATCTGTCGGCCCGCCGGTTCGCCTTTGGCGCCGACCCGACGAACTTTGGCACAGAGCCGGAGGACCGATAGGGGCGTGGCCCTGAACGCTGTTCCGACCGAGGCCCGTCGGGCGGGCTGAAATCCGAACCCCAGGTTGTGTGTTCATTTGGGTATGCCGGCACAACACGGCGGTCGGGATGCGCCCGCGCCGGCGTTGCCGGGGCGAAACAGGTGGTTTCGAATCCGTCTACAGGTAGCGGCGCGCCCCGGTGACGCTCATCGAGAAGGCGTTGCTGACGATGATGCCGACGCCGTACGTCGACGCGTGAGCGATTTGCCCGTTGCCGATGTAAACCGCCACGTGGCTGGGACCGCCGTAGTAGAAGAGCAGATCCCCGGGCAGGAGCGCGCTGGTCGAGACCGGCGTGCCGAGGGCGAACTGGGCGGCCGCATTGTGCGGCAGGGAGATGCCGACTTGGAGGTAGGCGGCCCGTGTCAGGCCCGAGCAGTCGTAGCCGACCGGGCCATTGCCGCCCCAGACGTAGGGACCCCCGACCTTGCTGAGCGCGAAGGCCACGACCTTCGACGCCGCCGAACCGTCGTCCTGGTAGGTCGGCGGCGTGGTGGTCGTCGAGGGCGCGGCCGGCGGGTTCGCCCCTGCCGCGGCCGCCCGCTGGGCGGCGCGCGCCTGGGCTGCGGCCGCCTCACGGGCTTGGGCCGCCTTCAGCTCGTCGAGAACCCTCTTGGCGCTGTCGGCCTTGGCCTGCGCCTGTTTCTGCAGGTCGTCGAGCTTCTGATCGTCGGCGGCGATGCCGGCCGTCACCTGGTCGAGGTGCGCCTTCTTGGCGTCGAGATCGGCCCGCTCCAACTGGTACCGCTGGATGGTGGCGTTGGTGGCGTCTGCCAGCCGCTGGGAGGCCGATGCCTGGTACAGCAGATCCTCCGTCGTAGCGCTGGTGAACAGGGCCGCCGTCGTCGAGATGCCGTTGGATTGATACTGCTGGAGGGCAATCTGAACGACTTCGTGCTCGAGGCTCGCCACCTGGGCCTGTTGGTCGGCGATCTGCCCCTCAGTGGCCGCCACTTCCTGCTGGGAGGCCACGAGCTTGTCATGGGTGTCGTGGTAGGCCTGCTCGGCCGCGCTGGCGTCGGCCAGGTACTGGTCGTATTCGGCTTGGGCTTGGGCGACACTCGTGGGATCGGCCACTGTCTCCGGGAGGACCCCCGCGCCGACCATGACGAGAGATACCACGACGCCCCACGCCAGGCGACGAATTGGCGGCACTCGCTTCCTCCTTGTGACTCAGGTCGGCAGACCGACTACGACGAAAGCTGAGAAGATTCTAAACGATACTCAGGAAGATGCAAGAAACACGTCCACCTGGCGTCAGGTCAACTGCCCGAGACGAGCTTGTCGGCATCGGTCAACTGCCCGTCGACCCAGACGATGAAGTGCAGATGGCACCCGGTCGAGTAGCCGGTCGAACCCACGTAGCCGATGACTTCCCCCTGCTGGACCGGCGCCCCATTGGTGACGGCGAAGCTCGACAGGTGGTTGTAGGCGCTGATGTACGAGTGACCGTTGATGACGCCGTGATCGACGATCACGCGGTTGCCGAACCCCCCGTAGTACCCCACGTAGGTCACGCTGCCGCTGGCCGCTGCCGCCACCGGCGTCCGGCAGGGGGCGCCGTAGTCCGTGCCGTCGTGAAGCTCGGGAGCTCCCGAGATCGGATTATTGCGGTAGCCGAAGGGAGACGACACCGACGCCATGAGAGGCTTGATCAGGCCGGCCGCGCCTCTCAGCTGGGACGGGTCGAGCGCGGAAATCGTGGAATCGCTGAGCGACTTCAACTGCTGCGTGGACAGCCTGGTCAGCAGCCGCTGGCTGTCTTGGACCTTCTGGTCGGCCTCGGCCGCCAAGGCTGACACTTTGGCCTGGTTCGCCTGGATCTGGGCCACCGCCTGCGTCTCCGCTTGTTCCAAAGCGCGCAGAACGTCCTTCTGCTGGCGGTAACGATCGAGCAGGCCGGTGGTCGTGGCGGCCACCCACTGGCCCGTGGTCAACTGCCCGATGGCCTGGTCGACATCCTCACTGGCCAAGATGGTCATCGGGAGGTCGATGCCTCGGTTCTGCCACTGCTGCAACGCGATCTGGGTGACCTCGGTCTCCAGACCGGCCACGGCGGTCGATTGCTCGGTGATCTGGGCCTGAGTCTGGGCCAACTGGCTCTGGGTCGTGATGAGGCTCTGGTTGAGATCGGTCAGCTGACGATCCAGGTCGGCCTGCTCCGACATGTACTGGTTGAGCTGGTCTTGGGCCTCGGCCACAGTCGTGGGCGCCGCGGTGACCACCGGTGCGGCCGGACTCCCCATGACCAGACCGGCGACGACGGCGATGCCGGTGAGACTGGCGGCAATACGGCGGACCAACGACACGGAGCGGCGCTCCCTTCCGACTTGTCCAAGAAACCTGAGAAGACACTAAACGATCTTCAGACGAGTCTCAAGCCGCTGGTTGCCCTTCAACCTCATAACAGAGATCAAGCCGCAGCTATTCCTCATCTTGGTGATCATCGCGTCAGGTTGGCCTACGACACCGAGACCGAGTCGATGACCACGGGCTGGCGCGGCCGGTCGGCCGGACCGGTCGGCGTCGAGGCGATGGAGTCGACCACCTGCTGGCTGGCCGGATCCTTGACCTCGCCGAAAATCGTGTGCTTGAGATTGAGGTGGGGCGTCTTGGCCACGGTGATGAAGAACTGGGAGCCGTTCGTGCCGGGGCCGGCGTTCGCCATGGCCAGCAGGTAGGGCCGGTCGAAGCGCAACTCGGGGTGGAACTCGTCGCCGAACTGATAGCCGGGGCCGCCCCGCCCGTCACCCTGGGGGTCGCCGCCTTGGATCATGAAACCGGCGATCACGCGGTGGAACGTCAATCCGTCAAAGAACCGGCCCGTCCGCGGCTGGCCGGTCTGGGCGTCGCGGTACTCCTTGGCGCCGGTGGCCAAGCCGACGAAATTGGCCACAGTCTGAGGCGCCTGGTCGTCGAACAGGTCGATGACGATGTCACCGTGGTTGGTGTGCAGGGTGGCTTGGGTCATGAGGATCCTTCACTTCGAGGCAAGAAATCGCCAGTCGAGTCGCGCGGTCTGGGGTGCGCGCGATCAGCCACCAGTCTCCCACATCACGCGGCGTGCCACCGGCCCGGGAACGAACGACTAGACTGCGGCCACGATAGTACGGGTTGTCCTGTTCGCCCGGCGCGGCGGGACACCCTGGCAAGCGCGGGAGGTAAGACATGAAGCCCATCAATGGCGGTCACGAACTCAGCCGCCAGAGCCTCCAGGCTCTGCACGACGCGGCCGCGATGACGAGACAGCAAGCCAGCGAGTTGGGAGCGGCGGCCCTTGATCGCCTGGGGCCCGTCCTGACCCAAACCGTCGAGCGGGTGACGCCGTACGCGGACGAGGCGGTGATCAAGGCCAAGGCGGCCAGGGCCAAGGCGGCTGGCTGGGCGGCCGACCGCGTGGAACACCTCCAACCAACCCTGTACTCGGCCCTCGACCTCGTGCCGCCCGCCATCGACCGGGCCCATCGTTCGCTTGAGCAAGACGTCATCCCCGGCCTGGTGGAGGCGCTGCACGACGCGGCCGGCGACCGCCTGCCGGCGCTGGCAGAGGCCTCCGGGCGCGTCGGGAAGCCCCGTCGCGTCGGTCGGACGATCCTGTGGATCGGTCTTGCGGCGGCCGCCGCCGGCGCCGTGGCGATGGCCATCAAGACCTGGCTGACCGACTCGAATCCGCCCCAGTGGTCGACGCCCGAACCGCGTGAGGCCTACGTCTACCCCGACGACATGGCAGGCGAGGCCAGCGCTGAGGCCAAGGACTACGAGACCGATTCCTACATCGGCGCCAATCCGCCCGATGGCTTCGTCATCAAGGCCAACGCCCGCTCCAAGAAGTACCACGTGCCCGACGGCCCGGGCTACGACCGCACGATCGCCGAGGTCTGGTTCGCCACGGAAGAGGCCGCCCAAGCGGCCGGTTTCACGAAGGCGGAGGGCTGAGGAGTCTGGGTCGGACAGCGTTCCGACTCACGCTCCTCGGAGTCGGATACTTATTGGTGTTAATTGTCACAGAAGGCCCTGCCCGACGGCTCTCCTAGACGGGTGGTGTCTCTCGTGGTTCTGCGACACGGGGAGGGGTCGGGCGAAGTCCGGCCCCTCCTTGCTGTGTCCGCCTGCCTGTGACTAACCGACACAGCCCGGACCGGCCCGATCTGATCGCGCCCGGCCCCCGTGGCGCGGAACCAGGGGGTCACCACCCCTCCACCTGTCGTGCCCATGTCCCCGAGGAGAGTCGTCATGTCCGTGTCCGCCGTCCCCGCCGTCGGCCTCTGGGTGCCAGCGGCGCCCTTCCGTTCCTACGTCTTTCACCTGATGGAGGCGGCGGGTGTCTCCTGGCGCGTCGTGGCGCAGCGCGCCGGCGTTTCCGCCGCCGCGGTCAAGGCATTGCTGTTCGGCCGAGACGGACGCCCCAAGCGCCGGCTCGACCGCCACACCGCCGCCGGATTGCTGGCGGTGACACCGGCCCAACTTCGCGCCCTGCGCCGCCTCACCGTGTCGGCCCAGCCGACCCGGGAACTCATCCGCCGCCTGACGGCCCACGGGCTGTCGCGCGTGGCAGTGGCGGAAATGCTCGGCAGCGACGCGCAGTCCGTGCAGCGCTGGGAGGAGGGCACGGAGCCGCGTTGTCCCGCCCTGGTCGAGGCTCGGGCGCGCGCCGCCCTGTCGGCGCTCTACGACGGCGTGCCGGGAAGCCGATAACAGATCGTGGCGCCGGGCGGCGCCTTTCACCCCTGGCAGACTGGGGTCAGGACCATCTCCGGCCCGACGCCCCTCGGCCGGAACAGCGTTGCGACCCACGCTCCTCGCGTCAGGCCAGCAGAGCGGCAGCGGCCCGGGGCAGTTCCACGGGGTCGACCGGTCGGGGCTGGATCGCCTCCGCGCCCGACCAGGCGGCGAGCCAGGCGTCATCGGGCCGCTCGACCAGCAGGAGCACGGGCGGACAATCGGGCAGCTCGTCCTTGATCTGCCGGGCCAGGCCCATGCCGCCGGACGGAGTGGCCTCGGCGTCGAACACCGCCAAGTCGATTCCACCGGCGTCGAGGTGTTTCAGCGCCGCCGCCTGCGTCGCCGTCTCGACGATGTCGATCGTCTCGCTGAGGCCGGGCAACCGCGAGCCCAGCGCCAGGCGGACGTCGCGGCGCACAGTCCGATCATCGGCGTAGACGAGGATCTTGGTCATGGCTTCTCCGATCCGGGGCAATTGGTCAGCAGCACGAGTTGCCGCAGGCGCACCGGCCTGCGGAGTGGGGATTGTCGATGGTGAAACCTTGGAGGTCGTCCGTGTCCGAGAAGTCGATCGTGGCGCCGGCCAAGTGGGCGGCGCTCTCGGGGTCGAGCACGACGCGCACATCGCCGAACCGGCTCTCGACGTCGTCGACAGCGGACTCGTCGTCGAAGTACATCTGGTAACGCAGGCCCGCACAGCCACCCGGTTCGGCGATGATCCGCAGCGCCAAGTCCGTGCCCTCGGCCGCCAGCAAGGAGGCGACCTGGGCCCGAGCCGACGCAGTCAACGCGACGCCGGACGCCAGGCCGGGCGCCACGTCCAACGGAGCGATGGTCAAAGCCATGGCCTTAGCTTACGGCCCGCCAGGAATCGCCGTCGCCAGGACCGGTTTCTGGGAGACGGGTGTCTTCCGGCATCCGGCGCCGCGACGGCTGGGCGGGCGGGCGCGACAAGCCCCTGGACTCAACCATCTAGGATGGCGGCGAACGTTTGACGAGTGAGGGATGACGTGGGGCTGTTCCGTCCGTACCAACCGAAAACCGAGGCTGAGCGCGCCAGCCGGGCAACGGTCGCCCCGACGCCGCCGGCGCCGGCGGGCAGACCGTCGCCCAAGGGTCGCCCAGCGGTCGACGCACCCGTCGCGGCCCGCGACGCGACCGCGACCGAGCGGATCGCTGACACCGAGCGGCCAGCCGACGCCACGACTGGTGCGGGCCCCGACCGCCCGCAGGCCGACCGCCCGGCGCCGACCCGCGCCGCCGCCCCTGCGCCCGTGGACGAACCCGCCGTCGCCGGCACGGGTCGGACCACGACGGTTGAGCGCCCCCGCCCCGGCCAGGGCAAGACGGCCCCCACCCCGACCCGGAAACAGGCCCTGGCTGCGCGCCAGGAACGCCTCAACCCCGTGCTGACCAAGAAGGAGCAGCGCCAGCGCGACCGGGCGGCCCAGGACAAGAGGCGGGTCGACGGCCTGCAGCAGATGCACGACAAGCCGGCCATGACGCTGATCCGCGACTACGTCGACTGCCGTTGGACGATCGCCGAGTTCCTCCTGCCAGCCGTCTTGTTGATCATCGTCATCCCGCTGGCCCTGGGCGGGGTGCCCCAGGTGATGAACGTGGCCGTTGTCGTCTCCTTCGCGCTCTACGTCGGGATGATCGTGGACCTGGCCCTGCTGTGGTGGGGCCTGCGGAAATGGCTGCGCCGTCTGTTCCCCGAAGAGCCGCTGCGGGGCAAGCTGTCCTATGCTGCCAGTCGGGCGATGTTGTTGCGCCGCTGGCGCCGTCCGCCGGCCGTGGTGAAACGCGGCAGCAAGTTCGTCTGGCCGCGTCAGGCCGCTGCCTGAGACCGGCCGTCGCCGAACCCGTTGCGCCGGGCCAGGGAAGGAGCCCCGGGATGACCGTCTACCGCTGGATCGCCGAGCCACCCGTCGGCGACGCCGACCTCGCCGCCGACCTCGACTTGGGCTTCTCCAGCCGCGCCGAGGCTGAGGATTGGTTGGGCGTCTTCTTCGCCGACCTGCACCAGGCCGGGGCTGACCGCGTGACCTTGCTGGCCGACGACTCCCCCGTCCTCGGCCCCATGGAACTGAAAGCTGCCGCTCAGGCCGAAGGAGAGTGACGATGACGGAGTTGACGCTGACGAAGAGCCTGCCGCCAGAGGCGGACACGGTCGTGGTCGGCCTGGTCGAGGACAATGACCGGACCATGCTCGTGGGCTGGCCCGCCGACCGGTCCAAAGCCTTCGCCAAACGCCACGGCCAGTCCCTGCTGGCGACGGCCGAGTTGATCGGGGCCAACCCCAAAGCCAACACGGTCGCCCTGGTGCCGGACGGCGACACCCGGATCGTGGTGGTCGGTCTGGGCGAGAGCCCGGTGGCGGCCGAGGCGGCGCGCCAGGCCACCGGTTTCGCCGTCCGCGCCGCGGTCGGCTCGAAGGCTCGGCCGGTCCGCCACGTCGCCGTCAGCCTCGCCCCGACGACTGCCGACGACGTCAAGGCCGTCGCCGAGGGCGCCCTGCTGGCGGCCTACCGGCCAACGCCGATCAGCTCCCGGCCCCAGCCCGACGGGATCGCCCAGGTCAGCGTCGTGGCGGACGGGGGCCCCGCGGCCCAACGGGCCGCCACCCTGGCCCGGGCCACGGTCACCGCCGTCAACCGGGCGCGCGACCTGGTCAACCGCCCGGCCAACCTCCTGCCGCCGGCCGAGTTGGCCGCCACCGCCCAACACTTGGCGGCCGACGCCCACGTGGCCGTCGAGGTGCTCGACGAGACGGCCCTGGCCGCCGGAGGCTTCGGCGGCTTGCTCGCCGTCGGCTCCGGTTCGGCCCGCCCGCCCCGCCTGGTCAAGCTGACCTGGACGCCACGGGGGGCCCACACCCACGTGGCGCTGGTCGGCAAGGGCATCACCTTCGACTCCGGCGGCCTCGACCTCAAGCCGGCCACCTCGATGGCCACGATGGGCAGCGACATGGCGGGCGCCGCCTGCTGCCTGGCCGCCACGCTGGCCGCCGCCGACCTCGGCCTCAAGGTCAAGGTCACGACCTGGCTGGCCCTGGCCGAGAACCTGCCGTCGGGCAGCGCCTACCGCGCGGGCGACGTCCTCACGATCCGGGGCGGGGTGACCGTCGAGAACTACAACACGGACGCCGAAGGACGCCTCGTCCTGGCCGACGCGCTGGCCCGTGCCGCCGAGGACAAACCCGACCTGCTGGTCGACGTGGCCACGTTGACCGGGGCCAAGACGGTGGCCTTGGGCAAGTGGACCAACGCCGTCATGGCGTCGGACGACACGGTGGCGGACGAACTGCTGACAGCGGCCGAAGCGGCCGGCGAGGCCTTCTGGCACCTGCCCCTGACGCCGGAGGCGGAAGACGGCCTGAAGTCGACCGTGGCCGATCTCAAGTCGGGGGGGCCGCGCGAGGCCGCGCCGCTCGTGGCGGCCGCTTTCCTGCGCCATTTCACGGCTGACTTGCCGTGGGCCCACCTCGACATCGCCGGCTCCGAACTGAACACCGGCGAAGCCCAGGGCATCCGTCCGGTCGGGGCCACCGGGGCGGGTGTCCGAACCCTCGTCGCCCTGCTGGCCAACCTGGGGTCCTGAGGACGGCGCCGAGCCAGGTCGCGCGGGGTCCCGAGAGGACGGCGCCCCTCGCCAGGCGACTGGTTCGGCCGACTCTTGGCTGGTCCGCCCTGCGGCTGACGGCCGGTCTGGTCGCAGAGTTTGGCCCCCGATCTCCTGCGATAGGCTGAATTCAGTTTTCCGGCTGGGCCGAAGCCCCACAGAATCGAAGGAGTTGGTCACTCATGGCGACTCAAGTCAGGCTCCCAGCGCTGGGTGAGTCCGTTGTCGAAGGCACTGTTTCACGCTGGTTGAAGAAGGTGGGCGACCACGTGGACGCCGACGAGCCCCTGCTGGAGGTGTCGACGGACAAAGTCGACACGGAGGTGCCCTCGCCCGTGGCCGGGGTGGTGTTGGAAATCCTGATCCAAGAGGACGAGACGGCCGAAGTCGGGGCCATCTTGGCCGTGGTCGGAGAACCCGCCGAGGCCACGTCGGCCGAAGCCGCCCCCAGCGCCCCGCCTCCCGCCGCCTCCGAGTCGCCGACCCCGCCCCCGCCGCCCGCGGCGGCCACCCCAGCGCCGCCGCCCGCCGCGCCGCCTGAGCCGATGGCGCCGAGTTTCCCGCCGCCCGCCATGGGTGGAGCGGCGTTGGGCGTCGTCCCCTCGCCCAACGTGCCCTCGGTCGCCGTCCACACGCCGCCGCCCGATCTGCACGACGAGGGCCCCTATGTCACTCCCTTGGTGCGCAAGCTGGCCCAAGAGCGCGACGTCGACCTCAACCAGGTGACCGGCTCCGGAGTGGGCGGGCGCATCCGCAAGCAAGACATCATCGACGCGGCGACCGGTCGACGCGCGATCATCCCGACGCCCCAACCCCCCCTCAACCCGGCCGCCACGTTCCTGACGCCTCCCGCCGCGACCGCGCCCGACGTGGTGCCGGCCCATGCCGCACCACCCGCCCCGCCGGCCCATGCCGCACCACCCGCCCCGCCGGCCCATGCCGCACCACCGGTCCCGCCGGCCGCTTCGGCGGTCACGGTGGCGCCGCCCGTCGCACTCCGCGCCACCCCGCCCCCGTCGCCAGTCGCCCCCGTGAGCCCCGCCCCGCTGGTCGCCGCCCCGGCAGCCAGCGCCACACCGGGCAGCCAGGTGGCGGGAACGACGCACGAACTCGGCCGGTTGCGCTTGGCCGTGGCCCGGCGGATGATCGAATCGCTGCAGACGGCGGCGCAGTCGACCGCCGTCGTCGAAGTCGACGTCACCGCCATCTCCCGCCTGCGCAGCCAGGTCAAGGGCGTCTTCGCCGCCCGCGAGGGCGCCCACCTGACCTACCTGCCGTTCATCACGAAGGCGACCGTCGAGGGGCTCGTCCAATTCCCCGAGCTGAACGCCACCTTGGACCTGGCTGCCGGCACCGTGACCTACCCCGACGGCGTGCACGTGGGCATCGCCGTGGACACGGACAAGGGCATGGTCGTCCCGGTCGTCCGCCGCGCCGACGAGCTCAGCGTCGGCGGGCTGGCCAAGCAAATCGGCGACCTGGCGGCGCGGACGAAGCTCAACCGGCTGACGCCGGGCGAACTGCAGGGCGGGACGTTCACGATCACGAACTACGGCTCGGCCGGCACGCTGCTCGAGACGCCGATCATCAACCAGCCCCAAGTCGCCATCCTGGGCGTCGGCGCCCTGGTCAAGCGCCCGGTGGTGGTCCAAGAACGGTTGGGCGAGATCATCGCCGTGCGCGACATCATGTATGTCTCGTTGACCTATGACCACCGCCTGATCGAGAGCGCCCACGCCGCCCGCTTCCTGTCGTTCGTCAAGTCTCGGTTGGAGGCAGGTGACTTCGGCGCCGAGTTTGGTGTCAGCGCCTGATGCCGAAGAGCGAGCGGGCCAAGGAACTGGCCGCCCAGCAGAAAGCCCAGGCCAAGGCCGACAAGCTGCGCAAGAAGCAATCGAGCGACCCCAACGACTGGGGCCGCGTCCGCCAGATGACGCACGTCTTCAAGCTGACGGCCAAGGAAGACAAGACGTTCGCACCCCTGGCCGCGGCGGCGCTGCTCGTGCCGCTGGCGGTCGGGGTGGTGGCGGCGGTCCTCGTGCCCTCGTGGTTCTGGGGGGTGACGGGCCTGCTGATCGGCATGATCGCCTTCTTGGCCGTCTTCACGTGGCGGGCGCGGCGAGCCAACTTCCAGCGCTACGCGGGCCAGCCGGGCGCCGCCGAGTTGGCCTTCCGTGAGCTCCCCAAGAAAGGCTGGCAGGTGTCGCTGGCCATCGCCGGCAACCGCTACCAGGACGTCCTGCACCGAGTCGTCGGGCCGCCGGGGATCGTTCTTGTCGGCGAAGGCCAGGCCGGGCGCGTCCGCCAGCTGCTGGAGTCCGAGGCCAAGAAGCACCAGACGATCCGCCAGGGAGTCCCCGTCACCACCGTGGTCGTCGGCGACGCGGCCAACCAGGTCCCGCTCGTCAAGCTGGCCTCGTGGCTCAAGAAACTGCCGAAAGCGGTGCGGCCCGCCGAACTGGCCGAAATCAAGGCTCGGCTGCAGGCGCTCGACGCGGTCCGGCCCCGGGTGCCGCTGCCACGCGGGCCCATGCCGAGCATGAAAGGGGCCTACCAGGCGCTCCGCGGCCACTGACGCCCGGCGGCTGGCTGGCCGTCGGCGATCTCAGTCGGCGGCGATGCGTTCTGCGGCCGCCTGGACGCGCTCGTCGGTCGCCGTCAGGGCGATCCGCACGTGGTCGGCCCCGGTCGGGCCGTAGAAATCCCCGGGAGCCACGAGAATGCCCCGGCTGGCCAGCCAGTCGCAGGTGGACCGGCCCGACTCTCCCCGGGTGGCCCAGAGGTACAAGCCGCCGGCGGAGGCGTCGATGCGGAAGCCCCGCGCGGTCAACGCCGCCGCCAGCGTGGCGCGGCGGGCCAGGTAGCGAGCGCGCTGGGCCTCGACGTGAGCCTGGTCGGCCAGCAGCACGGTCATCGCGGCCTGAACCGGCGCCGCCACCATCATGCCGAGATGCTTGCGCACAGCGACCAGGCTCTGCACGAGATCGCCGTCCCCGACGACGAAGCCGGCCCGGTAGCCGGCCAGGTTGGAGCGCTTGGACAGCGAGTACGCCCCGACGATTCCCGTCAGATCCCCGTCGTTGACGGCGGGGTCCAGAACGCTGACCGGTTCGGCGGTCCAGCCGAATTCGCCGTAGCACTCGTCGGCCGCCAGGACAGCCCCCTTCTCCCGGGCGTACGCCAGCCAGGCCCGCGTCTGCTCCCGCCCCTCGATCGCGCCCGTCGGGTTGGATGGCGAATTCGTCCAGACCAGCGCCGGAGCCAGCCCCGCCACGTCGTCGGGCGACGCCGCCGCCACCGGCTCGGCGCCGACCATCAGAGCGCCCACAGCGTACGTGGGATAGGCCACGGCCGGGACCACGACCTGCTGGCCAGGGCCGAGGCCGAGCAGCGTCGGCAGCCACGCCACCAGTTCCTTCGTGCCGATGACCGGGGAGACGGACCTCTCGGTCAGGGGAACCGAGCGCCAGCGGGACGTGGCGTAGGCGATGATGGCTTGGCGCAACTGGGGCGTGCCCCAGACCTGGGGGTAGCCCGGGGAGTCGGCCGCCGCCGCCAGCGCCGCCCGAGCGATGCCGGGCACGGGGTCGACGGGCGTGCCGACCGACAAGTCGCACAGGCCGCCGGGATGGGACCGGGCTCGGTCCTCCGCCCCCGTGATCGTGTCCCAGGGAAAGTCCGGCAACTGCCGCTGCGCCATGTCACTCCTCCAGTCTTCCAGGGCGAAGGGCTCCGGGCCGGCACGCGTCACACCTGGGGCGGCAGCGCCTCGACCAGGGGATGATCCCTGTCCACGGGCCCCAGCCGGGCGGCCCCGCCGGGCGCGCCGATGCCTTCGAAGAAGGCGGCGTTGACGTCCAGGTAGGCCGCGAACTCGGTGGGCAGATCGTCCTCGTAATAGATGGCCTCGACGGGACAGACGGGTTCGCAGGCGCCGCAGTCGACGCACTCGTCGGGGTTGATGTAGAGCATCCGGTTGCCCTCATAGATGCAATCGACCGGGCACTCATCAACACAAGCCTTGTCCTTGGTGTCGACACAAGCCGCAGCGATGACGTACGTCACCTTCTCCTCCACTTCCTCGGGCTCACGCGCCCGACTCTATCTCGCCGCCCCAGCGGCCCCGCGGGATGTCCCTCGCTCAGCCAGGCTGGGGTTCGGCGCCCGGCCCGAGTGGCCGCAGCCCAGTGCGCGAGGCCCGGGACAGTGTCAGTTGAGACGCCCGAGCGGGCCGGTCACGATCCTACGCGGGGGCCACTACCGGCTGGAGGGCCTCGTACAACCCGGTGGCCTCGGCCACATTCATCTCCACCACCAGACGGCCACCGCCGTCAACGGGCAGGCGAAGCAAGATGCCACGACCTTCCTTCGTCACCTCGATCGGACCGTCGCCAGTCCGGGGTTTCATCGCTGCCATGGCTAGCACTCACCTCAACTTCAATTGGCCACTGCGGATGAAACCCATTATTCCAGGTCTGGCCGGCTCAACGCCAAGCAGATAGGCGGCGGGGGGTCGCCCCGATGGCCCGCAGGGGCGAGGCGACGGAACCGACGTAGTGGTCGTCATCATCGGCCTCGGGTGGGTCGTGGTCGTAGTCCTCGTCGTCGTCGTAGTCGTCGTACAAGGGCGACTCGAAGTCCTCGGCCACCCGCGCCGGGACATGCCTGGTGCTCGCTTCCAACTCGGCCAACCGAGCCTTGACCCGCTCGCAGAACTCGTCCACCTGATCCATGGCGTAGCCGCGCGGCACCACGGCGAAACCCAGGTCGTCGATGTCGGCGCTGGCCAGGGGCCCATCGGGCCACAGCGGCTCCGGCCGATCAGTCTGCGCCGCCGTGAATTCGCCGAGCCGTCCGCTCGCCGCGACGGCCGCCACGCCGATCACGATCACAGCCACCAGAGCGATAAACCATTCCATGCTTGCCTCCCTATGCCGTTTCCCTCGGCAGGCGAAGGGCCGACAGCACTTCGTCCACCCCGTCAACGATCACAATCCGGTCGCTGTCGGCCCCGCGACCGAGAACGACCTCCCGCATCTGGCAGATCAGCCCGGACCTGTGGTCCCTGCCGACCAAAATGATCGGGAATTGCTTCACTTTAGCCGTTTGACGCAAGCACGGCGCCTCGAACAGCTCGACGAAAGTCCCCCCGCCGCCAGGAGCGTGGGTCAAGACGCTGTTCCGGCCGAAAGGCGTCGGGCGGGAGGTGAGATCCGGACCCCACATCTTGTGTTCAGCGCGGCCCGTGCGGGAGCAGCGGCCCGTCGAGCGCGCTGGGGCGCCAGGTGGGGCGTCGTCTCCCGCCATATCTGCGGAACAACCCGGCCCTGTCACGCGACCGCGGGATCGGTTTGCCGGGGCGGGTTCAGCCAACCCTCCAGGACCGCGTGGCACCGTTCGACCTGAGCCAGCGGGCAGTGCTCGTCGTCGCTGTGGGCCAGGTTGGCGTCACCGGGGCCAAAGTTGATGGCCGGGATGCCCAGGGCGGCGAAACGGGCCACGTCGGTCCAGCCGAACTTCGGGACAGCCTCTCCGCCCGCCCGGGTCACCAGGTCTTGCAAGACGGCCGCGTCGAGCCCGGGCCGGGCCCCCGGCGCGGCGTCGAGGACCGTCACGTCGTAGCCGGCGAACAGGTCGCGGCAGATGGCCAGGGCGTCGGCGGGTTGCTTGTCCGGGGCGAAGCGATAGTTGACGTGGAGTTCGGCCCGGTCGGGGACGACGTTGCCGGCGATGCCGCCGCTGACGCGCACGGCGTTGAGGCCTTCCCGGTACTCCAGCCCGTCCACCATCACGCGCGGCGCCTGGAACGTCTGGAGGATGACCAGGGCCCGGGCCAGGTCGTGGATGGCGTTGTGGCCGGTCCAACTGCGGGCCGAGTGGGCGGCCTGACCGGTCGTCCGCAACGCCACGCGCAAGGTTCCCTGGCAGCCGCCCTCGATGCGAGCTGCCGTCGGCTCCAGCAGCACGGCGCAGTCGCCCTGCAACGCCGACGGGTCGCTGCGGGCCAACTGGTTGAGGCCGTTGGCCTCGGCGTCGACCTCCTCGTTGTCGTAGAACAGCCACGTCAGGTCGAAGCGAGGCCGCGTCACCTGGGCGGCCAAAGCCACCATCACCGCCACCCCGCCCTTCATGTCGACGCTGCCCCGGCCCCACAGGACCCTCTCGCCGTCGCGCTCTTCCCAGCGCGAAGGCAGGTTGGCGGCCAGGGGCACCGTGTCGAGGTGGCCGGCCAGGACGACCCGCTGATCCCGCCCCAGCGTGGTGCGGGCCACGATCACCTGCCCGGTGCGCCTGACGTCGAGGTGGGGGCACGCCCGCAGCGCCTCATCGACGGCGTCGGCCAAGGCTCGTTCGTTGCCCGACACGGACTCGACATCGACGACCGCCTGGAACAGATCGGCCAGGTCGCCGTAAGGATCCAGCATGACGCCACTGTAGTGTCACGTCGAAGCGACCGGGACCCGCACGCCGGCGCGCGCCGCCCGAGGAGCCGGGCGACCGCTGTCCTGCCCCCCCGTCCCCCCGTCGCCCGTCGCCCCTTCTGCCCCCCACCCCCTGGCCCTGCCGCCCACTGTGGCTGCCGTCGTGGTGTCGGCGCCGCCCGTTAAGCTGGCGGGCATGAGTCAGCGTTTGGCCTCGGGCTGGGGTTTGGTCACGACGCACGCCACGGGCGTCCTCGACGCCTGGTTCCCCGAACCCCACCTCGGACCGGCGCCAGACACCGCCCCCGACGTCTTGGCGGCGGGCGCGGATCCCCGGCGCCGGGTGACGTGGGCGCCGGAGCGGGTCTCGATCGACCTCGACGCCCCGCCCGCCAGCGTGCCAGACGCCTACCTGAGGCTCCATCTGCTGTCCTGGCGCCTGGCCCAGCCCCGGACGATCAATCTGGACGACGTCTTCGCCGTCTTGCCGACCGTGGTCTGGACCTCGGTCGGCCCCTGCGCGGCCGACGATTTCGAGGCCACGCGCTCCCGGCTGCGAGCGGCGGGTGTCCCCGTCAGCGTCTGGGGCGTCGACAAGTTCCCGCGCATGGTCGACTACGTCGTCCCGGCGGGGGTGCGGATCGCCGACGCCGACCGGGTCCGCTTGGGCGCGCACCTGGCGCCCGGCACGACCGTCATGCACGAGGGCTTCGTCAACTTCAACGCCGGCACGCTCGGCCGCTCCATGGTCGAGGGGCGAATCTCGGCCGGTGTGGTCGTGGGCGACGGTTCCGACATCGGCGGCGGCGCCTCGATCATGGGAACGCTGTCGGGCGGCGGCACGGAGGTCGTCAGCGTCGGCCAACGTTGCCTGCTCGGCGCCGAGTCGGGCCTGGGCATCGCCTTGGGCGATGACTGCGTGATCGAGGCCGGGCTCTACGTCACGGCGGGGACGAAGGTCCTGCTGCCGGACGGCCAGGTCGTCTCAGCCCGGACCCTGTCGGGCGCCTCCGGCCTGCTGTTCTGGCGCGACTCGCAGTCGGGCCGGGTCCAGGTCAAGGTCCGGCAGGGCCAGGCCTTCGCCCTCAACCCCGCTCTCCACTCCTCGCCGTGAGTCCGCCCGCCAAGCCCCGCGAGCGGGCCGACCGCGGCGTCCGGCCCTGGACCGGCCTGGCCGGCGCCCTCGTGGCGGTCCTGGTGATCGCCGGCGGCGCGATCGCGTTCGGCCTGCTGCGCTCCCGGCCGGTGCCCACACTCCCTCTGCCCGCCCCGGCCTGCACGGCGACGCTGAACGACGGGCGCCAGGCGCGCCTCACCATCGAGCAGGCCGGCAACGCCAGCCTCATCGCCGGCGTCGCCAGCCAACGGGGACTGGCTCCCCGGGCCACGTCGATCGCCCTGGCCACCGCGCTGCAGGAATCCGGGTTGCGCAACCTCGATCACGGCGACCTCGACTCGCTCGGCTTGTTCCAGCAGCGTCCGGCCGCCGGCTGGGGGACACCGGAGCAGATCATGGACCCCTACTACTCGACCGGGAAGTTCTTCGACGCCATGGTCAAGGTGCCGAACTGGCAGGAAGCGGACATCGGCGAGGTCGCCCAGGAGGTGCAACGGTCGGCTTTCCCCGAGGCCTACGACAAGCACGTCGAGCGGGCGCGCATCCTGGCCAGCGCCCTGACCGGGGAGACACCGACCGGCTGGACCTGCCACGTGCGCGACCCCCGCCCCGCCGACCCGGCTGGGCTGAGCAGCGCGCTGAGCCGGGCCTACGGCGCCCTCGCGGCCGTCGGCCCGATCGACTGGGGTCTCAGCGACGGGACTGCGCCGCCCGATCCGCCGCAGATCACGGTCCGCACCGTCGGCGCCCCGGCCGCCTGGTCCTTGGCCGCCTTCGCCCAGAGCTGGGCCGCCACCTACGGCGTCGCGGTGGTTCAGGTCGGCGACTCTGTCTGGACCGGCCAGCCGGACGTTCCAGCGGACTGGGTCAGCCAGCCGGCTGGGGCCGAACCGACGCCGGTGGCCGACCCGACCACGGTGGTGGTCACGTTCCGCGGAACGTGACGTTCCGCGGAACGTGACGTTCCGCGGGACATGACGTTCCTCGGGACGGCCCTCGAGCCCTGAAGCTCTGGGCGGCGTGGCCTCAGTCGCGACGTCCGTCAAGGCGTGATCCTCGTCGGCCCGCGCCGTTGGTGAGGGCGCCACCCCACCAGCCACTTCACGGTCCCCCGGGCCTCGCCGTCCGCCAGCGCCCATGGGCGGTCCTGTAGACTGCGCGGGCGCGAGCGCACTCCGTGCCCCGCGGGGACAGCGGCGGGAGTTTCATGATCGAAGTCAGCCATCTGACGAAGAAGTTCGGCGCCTTGACGGCGGTGGACGACCTCAGTTTCCAGGTTCAGCCCGGTCGGGTGACCGGCTTCCTGGGACCTAACGGCGCCGGCAAGACGACGACGCTGCGCATGGCCCTCAACCTCGTGCGCGCCACGGCCGGCAGCGTCACCTTCGACGGCCAGCGCTACGACCAGCTGAACAAGCCGCAGAGCCACGTCGCCGCCGCCCTGGAGGCCTCCAGCTTCCACCCCGGCCGAACGGCCCTCGACCACCTGAAGTGCCTCGCCCCCCTGACAGGCGCCCCAGACTCGCGCTGTCACGAGGTCCTCGGCTTGGTCGGCCTCAAGGATGTGGCGAAGAAGCGGGTCAAGGGGTTCTCGATGGGCATGCGCGGGCGCCTCGGCCTGGCCGCCACGCTGCTGGGCGACCCGGAGGTCCTGCTGCTGGACGAGCCGACCAACGGGCTCGACCCCGAGGGCATCGCCTGGATGCGCGGGCTCCTGCGCCACCTGGCGGGCGAGGGCCGGACCATCCTGATCTCGTCCCACCTGCTGTCCGAGGTCCAGCAGACGGTCGACGACGTGATCATCGTCGCCCACGGCCG
>JGI20166J26741_11578918_pt1 | contig 23697 bp, 16 predicted proteins | sample TergutCu122P5_FD_26741 | JGI IMG/M metagenome (IMG submission 26741)
CCCCCCCTCTCTCTCTCTCTCTCTCTTGTCACATCATGCATGGAGAATCTATGGTAGATGTAAGAGTAGGTGCCCAGATGTTGTCCATCTTACCATTTATGGAACTGGAAATTCTGAACTATTAGAGATCTTACATTTTGCATGATTTCAGGCTTCTGCCACAGTATAAATGAGATCTTTTGTCCTAAAGAACTTACAGCATTCCATCCCTGAAATGCTATTGTTCAATATGTAACAGGTTTTAAATACTGAACATGAAGGACCTCTTCAGCAGTGAGTTCATTTTGGTTATAAAAGCATGAAATCTGTTGACCATGAAGCCTTTAGGTGTTACAAGTATGAACCCTTCACTTTGTAGGTCTGGTTCTGTTGGCATTTCATCTATATGAAATGTTTTTCTGTGTCAGGATGTTTGGATTATATTATTGTTTCCTGTTTGGCCATCATTACTGATGCCTCATTATTAAGGAACTGCTGTAACTGACATTGTACACTTGAGTTAAATGATTATGGTTAATTACATAATTACACTGACACCAGACTGAATATTTATTTAAAAGGTAAAGCAGTCCATGCACAGACCTATTACAGGCTCAGGGGGTTTCCATATTTTGAGACAGTCAGCACATAAAGGTAGTAAAGTTGTCAGCCCTGCTCACTGGCCGCCTTTACCTCCCCCAGGAAATATTCCTGGTACTCATTTCTGTTAGAGGCTGAATCATCCCCAGGGCCATAGTATCTCAATGAACTCATGACCTTCCGGTTTGTAGCACAGTGCCTCAACCAACTGTGCCACCACGTAATGTCTATTTAATTCACTTCAAGTATGTATGTTGTGAGACATGCAGTTATTTGGACCTTTTGTTGAAAGTCTGATCTGTGTGCAGTTCACTATGAAGATCTAGCAACATGTCCAGTTTTACTGTTACATCAAGTCTCTGCATATTCTGACCAAGATGTTTATTCTAAATGTGTATTTCAAAATATTTGTATAAATTCATTTCTAGAAACAAGAAGTGAATGACCCTCAAATCCTTCCTTGCAAATTGTTATATGCTCTCTTACATTCCCAAAGCTCCTATTCATGGTTTTGAGGCATATGGTATACAGTTCACTTTCTACGGCAAGTAGTGTTTTAACTAGAGATCAAACAATTGCATTACAGCAAATATTTTTTGACAGCTAATTGGTGATTTGCAGAATATCACACTAAAAATTAGAGATAAAAATTATTATAATATTTTGCTTATGGATTTTCCATTGTTTTCAACATTTCTTCACTTACTGCTTCTGTAGGAATAAATATATATTTTTAATACAGCAGTTTGCTTAACATGACAGTAATTTCAAACATGTTGGGCACAGAACCTTTGATGTATAGAATTTCCTTTTAACACAAAAAATAATATCCACAAATCCATATCATATGACCGCCATTGCTCTATGTTGGAACTACATTCATGCAGCAGCCAGAAGTCACAAATATACAAGGTTTTGCCAATAATGAATGCATCAGGCCTCTCTCCATATCAGTGTCTATCACTCAAGCCCAAATATATGTACAGTCAACAATATTTTGTTAGGTTCTTAAGAAATAAAAATATTGGGATTATTTATCACTTCTGCAGTAGTTTATACTAGCTATGAAACCAATCTCAGATGAAAGCTCTGAAAATGCCTAAGTGTACTGTATATATGCCCTGATGTACAACAAATTTGAAGGGTTCCATGAAAGAATTTGTGTGTGTGTGTGTGTGTGTGCGCACGCGCGTGTGTGTGTGCGCGCGCGTGTGTGTGTGTGTGCGTGTGTGTGTGCGCGTGTGTGTGTGCCCGTGCGCGTGCGTGTGTGTGTGTGTGTGTGTGTGTAAACACTGTTAAATAGAAATTGAAGTTTGAACCGTGTGTAGGATAACTAATGAGTAGCCATCAGGAAAGCACTATCGGTATTTTATCTTGCTACACATTGCATGACAAGTATTTGATTTTCAATTGCTGGTAGGAGCAAGGGTTTTTCTTTTTTCCATATCCTCCAGACTAGTTTGGAGCCCAACCATGTTCTTCTTCATTGGTCATTGGGGACCATTTTTCAGGAGGTAAAATGGGGTGTGAAACTAATCACTCACCTAAATCCAGTCCCATGGTTGAGAATGCATTGAGCTATACCTCCACTGTCTCGTAAGTGTTTGTAGTGTGGTGCTCAATTAATCACATGGACAACTGAACCTTTCTGTTCATTGATGATAATACAATCAGTGAAATAAAAAGGACCAGTGACTATTTTCTTTAACAGCTTTATCCCATTTTTCATTTTTTTTTTAATTTTGTGTTGCAACAAACATAATATACAAACTTTAAAATAATATAATTCTTATAATTATACTTTTAGACTCTTTAAAATGTCTGCTCTGTAAACCGTGTCACATTTAGTTAAGGTTTATGCATAAATTATGTGAAAATTCTAACATTTTCTTATTAAGAGCTCAAATATGTTACAATTCCATTGAAGAATTAAAGAAGAGGTGAGAAGGTAATGCATCACTTTGATCAGAAAATTTCAAGTGAAAAGGCTGGGACGGGATGAACCAGACTCCTCTTACAGAATACAACAATATTCTGATGCTGGTATATCACATTTGAAAGCATTTACTTCAAGTTCTCTGCCCATTGTCTGTTGTTGAAAAATAAAAATAAAAAATAATAATAAAACATGGCGTTTCAGGGAAAGTCTGTCACCATCATCAGCCTAAAATATGATAGAAGCCCATTCATTTGGATCGAACATGCATAACTGCTCTCAATAAATTGAATAGTGCACATCCACTTAATGTTATGCTGATGATGTTAATATATTGTGTAGAAGCATTCAAGCTATAAAGAAACACGCAGAAGCTTTAGTAGCTGCTCGCAAGGAGGTTTGTCTAGAAGTGAATGTTGAGAAAACCAAGTATATGGTCATGTCTGGAGAGAAGCATGCAGGACAAAATCACAGCATAAAGATAGGTAATAAATCCTTCAAAAGAGTGTAACATTTCAAATATTTGTGAACAACCCTAACAAATCAAAATTCCATTCATAAAAAAGATAATGAAGACAGGTTGAAGGCAGGGAATGCTTGCTATCATTTGGTGCAGAATCTTATATCTTCCAGTTTGCTGTCCATAAATGTAAATACTAAGATATACAGAACTGTAATTTTGCCTGTTTTGTATGGGTGTGAAACTTGATAGCTCACATTTAGGGAGGAACGTAGGCTGAGGATGTCTGAGAATAGGGTGCTGAAAAGGATGTTTGGGCATAGAGGGTTGAGGTAACAGAGGAGTAGAGACAACTACATGACGAATAGATTTATAGCCTGTACTCCTCACCAAATGTTATTTGGGCGATCAAATCAAGAAGAATGAGATGGGCCAGGGAAGGTAGTACATAGGGTGAAAAGGAGAGGTACATACAGGGTTTTGGTGGGCAGACCTGAGAGAAAGAGGCCAGTTGGAAGACTTGTATGCAGATGGGATTTAAATGAATCTTCAAGAAGTGGGACTGGGGGCATGAACTGGATTGATCAGGCTCAGGATAAGGGCAGTTGGCAGGCGCTTGTGAATGTGGTAACGAACCTTTGGGTTTCATAAAATGTGGGGTATTTCTTCAGTAGCTGTTAGCTTCTCAGGAAGGACTCTGCTTCATGGAATTTGTTTGTTTGTTTCTCAATGCAAGTCGATGGACGAAGTCATAAAGTAAATTATCTTGTCAGATATGTGTTGCTCTGGGTATTGTTCACCTTCTGAATGGGGTATTGAATATATGGGTCCCACAAAAGATGGGAAAAAACATCGGATTGTTTCAAGTAGTACCGCTTCTCATTAGTATTTGGGAGGTGTTATTCAGAATCTCATCTGAGACTAGTTCAACTACCGTGTTTTTCTACAGTTCCTACATGTAAATATTGTTACAGCATGCTACCATTAGCGCCGGCAGGACATTTTGCGAAGTGGTGTACAGTAACTATATGTGACCAGATTTGTTAATGATCAATGCTGGATAAGATAATAACAGGTTGTCATTTAATCAAAATTCTCAATTAAATCTTAGGCTAAAACTGTAGAAACAGTACGAAGTTGTGTTTCGTTCTGTTCTGTTTTTGTAGAATTCTTGTTATTTGATGTAATACCCGTACATGTCAAAATCCCGAGGTGGTGCCAGTGCATCACTTTGCGCCAGTGCCAACGATAGGGAGGAAAAGCTGGTACAAATGAAGGGGGCATGGAGGTCCGGAAGGGGGCTTGTTTCCCCTGTCTGTTGCATAAATTACAGTCTTTCCCATTAGTGTCATAAGTTGTCGATTGTCCAAATTAACTAATTTACCCTGCAACTGAGATTCAGTCTCTCTGGATCTAGTGAAAACTTTATTAGCCGGCATTCCTTTGCTGCGCGAACTGGGGGGGGGACCAGGGCCCGAACCCGCTCTCGGCGGCCCAGCGTTGCATCTCGCTGCCAGCATCCCTGTATGCTAGCCTAGGTTTGGTTATGGTCGCTTCCATCTACATTCTGTCCATGCATTATTCACTAATCATAATATCATGCGATGTAATACAGTCTGCGTTATTGCTAGTATTGTTAAATAAACCACATATACATATATAAAAGGTGAGGGATTTCTTGATTAGCGAAGCAACTGAAGATGGACCCTGGTGTACGTAGGTTGATGTGACCCACAACAGAATGAACAATTTGAGATATTTTTGCATATGATAACATTTCCCGCGCTTTCACTCTGTCTTTGCCTCCAGATTTAACCCTTTCATCCAGCCTGGGTGCACTGTGCGGACTTATATTTACTAACAAGCTGCCTGTCTCGGTGCGTTGTACAGGCCTTTAAATCTTCACACGCTGCCAGCTCCGACGCATCGTAGGTCGTGAATGCATTTATGGGTGCTGTAAGACAAAACGCCTTCCGACCCGGAGATTTCAGCGTCTTTCAGGCGTCCACGATCGGTCCAAATTTTGTCATGTCACTAGATGACACAGCATGAAGATTTCTTCCCGCTAAATAAACTCGAAAGCCTTTGGTGCTTCATGCAACTTCTTTACAACGTTTTTTTTAAATACTTTTTGCGCCTATAAATATGTAGCATGTTACACCCGAGATGCTCGCAGGGATGTATGCATGTCATCATGTAAAATGTACGTTACTGTTGTCCGGTTTTAACCGTGTTAACAGATTATAATACATCAATATTAAATGTAGTGAAAATGCGATTCTCTAATTATTACATGCGGACGGGAGAGATATGGTGAAGTTGGCAGGCTTATTTTCAACATTTTTCTTTGCTAATGTATCTGTAGAAAGTAAAGCTGGTTTAGTTGATTTTAAACATTTTTGTGATATAAATTTAGTGGTTACGTAAGAAATAGTCAACACAATTAAGTTCTTATGTGTTTAATAAAACGACACGTTTCGACCTTTTAGGTCATCATCAGACTAACACATGTACTAGAAGACCTAAAAGAGAAATAAAAAAATGACTTGCATTCTGGAAATTGAGATCTCAATTTTTACAAACAAATGGTCGTGCTTACATTTGAAGTATGGTTAAAAATACTTACAGATATTTAAAATAGTTTAAAAAAAAAAGTTTTTAGAGACGATGTTGACGGTTGGCAGTGTAGATTGTGCGGTCTATTTTTCCGGCAATTTATGGGTTTTTGGTATAGGTGATCGCGGTGGTAAGAGACAAAGTAGAAGTCCATTTATCCGGATTAATTTGGACAACGAGCCATCCGGATATGCAGAAAATCCGAATAACTGGATTTTTTTGTTTAAATAAGCTAGTTTGGCAGTTTGAAGTTCTGTTGTTTCTATTTACAGTATGTACCTGCGTCAAAATCTTGCGACCATGCTTGATTTGAAGTTCTAGAAGCCATAACACTGTACTGTACTTGATTCGATAACGTGTAGTTTCAAGGCAAGCTAGTTTTGTAGAATTATCGACAAATTTACTCGAAGGGCCAAGCCGATCCGGATAACTGGCGGTCCGAGTAGCCAGCGTCCGGGTAAGTGGATTTCTACTGTACTTCTATATTCGGGCTGGGCTAAGCCGTCATGAAGCTTCCGGTACCGTTTCTGGTAAATTTGCCAGAACCTGTAACTTGTATGCAGGAATATCCTGAGCCAGATAATACCGTGCCGAGCCGGCATCTGATAATACAGATAAATAACAGACGTGTCTCTGGAGCAAGCTCAGCCTGGTCAGATGGCACACAGCATAAAGAAGTGATGATGACTATTTTGGCACAAGGCGCAGTATGAAAGGTAACTAGAAGCTTCATGTGTACCATGAATGTTTCTAACTTAACCTGGTAAGAATTATTAGTACGAACAACATGAAACACAGACTTATATTTCTTTATGGCTTGGCTTTGTATTTGAGGCTGGTAGAACGACAATGAGAAGACAGTTTTTGTGGAGAACCAGTAGTTCTGAGGCGTTTATCATTTTGATTGATTTCCCACACACATCATCCTGGTTCATAACCTAATTGCCCATTAGAAATTCGCGTTTTATGGTATTTTTCGCCGCTCTGGTGACAGAAGACACGCCACAGCTACAACCGGTGAAACATGATGCTCCATTCGTGACCAGTCCATCCAATTTCTGTATCGGGTTATTCACCCTCAGCAGTACCTTTCCTATTTCCTCACAAAAATTTTAATCTGTAGGGGTCCATTTCATTGGCGTGAAGGCATGTTTATTTCACTAACAAAGAAACAAAAGGGCAATGTAAGTATAACGGAGAGGTGCATTCGTGCAACAATTTTGGCAGTGGAAAAGCAATAAGTATTGCATATTCTAAGTGTGTGTTTGTAGCCTTAGGTATCCAGCGTGCAATGAACATGCACCATATTGTTATCTGTGGCCTGTCCGGCTGCAGAATATTTTTCCACATTACCTCACAAACAGCAAGATTTTCGAGGGGAAAAAAGTTTTTCGAGCAAAAAACGCATGTTTTGATTTTCTATATAAATTTTGTCATCATAATCATCATCCATCACGAGTTAGGCCATGATAGACCTGTTTCGGCTTCTTCTAATATACTCTTCACAGGTCTTCGAAGTTGTCTTCGTCCATTTGGTCAATAATTCAGCATTATTTTTGGCATCCTGTTGTTGTTCATTCATGTTACATGTCTTATTACACGGCCAATTTGATTTGTATCTTCTTAGTTTCTTGTCAACTGGTTCTAATTTGAACTCTTCCAAAATTTCTTCGCTCCTTATGTGGTCAAAAAGGGTGCACCCGGAAGTTTTTGTGAAAAATTTAATCTCAAGTGATGCCAATCGTTTTATCTTTTTTTAAGGGTAAAAATTTTGCTTCCATATAGATGAATGTGGAGGGCCAGTGCATTATACTGTATTCTTGAAAATTTCTGGACCAATGTTGGTTTAAAAGTGTTGTTTAGATTCCCAATATTTTGCTAGTTTTGTTAAATATGCTTTTCATTTCCATATGAAATTTCACAGCCGAGATACTTAGAATTCTTTACTTGTAAACACTTGTTATCCACAACGATTGTACATCTTACTGGGTCCCGTACTAAAAATGCCGTCGTCTCAGATTTTTCTGGTGATATTTCCGGTCTAAAATTGTTTGCTGTGTTTTGTAATGTGAAAGCTCCTCTCAGTAAATTATCCTGTGAATCATCTATTGTGACTTGATCGTCTTCAAAAGAGTACAGCCTTTATTTTTGTTCTGGTTGATAAAGTAATGCCTTCTGTGTAAATCTGCTTCCATTTTACTATTATTTTATTCATGTAAATGTTGAACAGACTTGTCTGACTCCGCGATTAATTGTATGTTCTTCTGATAAGTGACTGTTTATCCTTAATTTTATTTTGTTTCCAGAGTAAATTTATATTACACTTTTTAATAATAAATTAATGTTTTTATTGTGTAATATTTCAAATTTTGTTTCTTAAAATTTTCAAAGGCTTCCACATAACCAAGAAATGTTAAACGTGTTTCAAAATTAAACTCTCTCTCTCTCTCTCTGCCTCTCTCTCTCTCGCTCTCTTTCTATAAGTAATTCCATGCTAAACAACGGATCGATGCGAGCTCTGCCTTTTCGGAATCCATTCTGCATGCCAATGTTACTTTTCTGCTCGTGTTTTCAATTTTTCAGTTAAAATTTTACTATATAGTTTATAACATGCATTAAGAAGGCTAATTCCTCTGTAGTTTTCCACCTTTTGTTTGTCACGTTTCTTATACAAAGGTATGACAATACTGTTTTTCCACTCTTCTGGCATCTCTTCCATCATGTAAATGATATTACAAAACTAGCAGTCTCTCATGAAATGTCTCCTGCGTATTCATAAAGCTCATAATTTAAGTTATCTTCGCCAGGTGATTTTCAATTTTTTGTTTTTTGGTGTTTCTTTCAATTCTTCCATTATTTTAATTTCGTTGTCAAAATGTTCTGTATTTCGATAATTGTCTTGAAAAGAGTTTATTAATCTATGATTCCTTACAATAATGTAAAAATATTTTTTTACTTGGACCAGGGTTTATATTTTCTGATTCTTTAGTATCTATGCTCATGTGTTTCAGTAGTTTAAATGTGTTTGGTTTCATTTTGTATATGGTAGATTCTAAGAGTGATATAAATTCTTCCAAGGATTTGCGATGTCTTTTTCTGATTTCTCTTTTGGTATTGGCTCTTCTGTGCATATATTCAGTGTCATTGTCTATGATATTTTTTTGAAGATGCTCCTTGATGGCAATATTTTTTTCTGTTGTACAATTAATTTTATTTCATCATTGCATATTTTTAGTTTTTTCTTTTGTGTAAATGCTTTTTATTTCCCCAAACTTTCGTCTGCTGCCTGTGAGATTATGGTTTTGATATTCCTGCTGCTGCTTTCTGGATAGTTTCTGTTGAATTCTTTGTTTGTATAACCATTGTATACTTTTGTCACTGAGTAATTTAATTTTATAATGAAGTATATTTTCTTTGCTTGCAGATTTCTTGGATAAATGTAACCATTTTGGTGGAAATCTTAATTTAGCCAAAGTCAAAGTTTATATGAACTAATATCACTTCCTCTAAACTCTCACATCTAGGAACAGTTCTGATAGCTTCCTCTTTGCAATGAAATAGTCTAAAACTGTTTTGGAATTGCAAGCTGGCCATGTGTATGTATGTATATTTTTGTGTTTATAGAATGAGTTCATTATTTTAACGTCGTTATATGTGGCAAAGTCTCTTATTTTCAATCCGTTGGTATTTGTACTGGTTCTCCTGAACTTCCTACCATATTATGGTTTTCAGCGTTTCCTATTCTAGCGTTCAAGTCGCCTGAGAATAAGATGGAAACATTTTTGTTAGTTTTGTTTAATATTTCCTGTAACTGGTTATAAGAGTTTTCGTTTTCTTCGACCCCTCCTTCTTCTGGGGCAGACAGTCCAAAAAGTAATAATTTCCCTTTTCCATTATTTTGTGTTACCTCAATTATTCTTTCGTTTCAGTATGTGTAGTTGAAATAGTGTTTTTGATTGATATATGAATCCAAATCATTAAACCCTCTTGAGGTCATGTACGTCTGTTTACACTACTGTATATTACTATGTAATTATTTGTTTCCTTTCTTCCCGTCAATTTCTTTTTTGATGCTGTAATTGCTGCTATTTTAATTTCTTTCTCATTTAAAACACAGTCAAGTTCCTTTTCATGATGGGCTATTCCCCTTACATTCCAGGTTGTATATTAGATTATATTTTGCTTTTCCATTTTCGCTAACCGTTTTCATGCCATAGTTCGTCGTCAAATAGGCCGTCCTTTTGTCTTTTTATTGAGGCTTGAAAGTAACACTTAATTCCCTAGGGCGGGTTGCTAGCCTACAGCTACCAGCCCAGTGGTGGGGTTGCCACCTCTCAGCCTCTGGACAAGTGTGTCTGAAATATTTCTCATTCTAAGAAGAACTAAGCGACATAGATCATAATTGTATATTGGTCTTCATGTAAAATACCTGTTATTCTTCGCATATTTTGATGAGACCTGAATTTTCGAGATTTTCTAAAAATACTGAAATATCAAATTTCATGAAAATCCGTTTACTAGGAGCCGAATTGTTCCATGCGGACCGACGGACAGACATGAAGAAGTAATTGTAGCTTTTCCCAGTTTTGCGGACGCGCCTAAACACGGACATCTGCACTGTGTTGTTGCCGTCGGCGTCTTCGCCGATCGCCATGGAAGCACGCATTTAACATTTAAGGCGCGGCGATTACTATACGTGACACCAAGTTGAACACTCACAAATTCTGTCTTGAACACGTAGTGTATTTATATGTTTAGTATGTCGAGCAGAATAATAGCGATCACTTTCCTGCACAGCATTAACTAACTGGTTTGTCACCCGAAAGGGAGAGTGTTTACTGCGTGATACGAACTAAAATCTTTATATACAATTCAGAATGATCTTGTTCTTTAAAGGGTTACGCTTTCTCGCGTTGTTTTCGTTTCCGGAATTCTTTTTCTTATCTTAAATTTTCAGAAATCAGCTTTAGAAACGACGTGTTTTTGTCAGGAAATGGAACATGTAGAACTTCCCACAAATATTGTACTAGTATTTCATGTTACTGAAAGTTTTTTTTAAGAACTTTCAAAGTTGTGTATTTGGCTGCATTGAGACGTTTGTCGTAAAGTTAAAACTTTAATTAAACTGTACTGTTGAAACTAAATTATCTTGCCCCTTCTTAACGGATAATTGAACCGAGCTGCTTGAGTTGTGTCATGGTATCTTTTAATATTCTGTTCTTTAAAAATGTATATATTTTCATAACAAACGAAGCAGATTGGTGTCCCTTTATTACAAACAAAGAAATATAGTTTCATTCCTCTTATTTGAAAATGTACGATTTTTAGCAAAAAAACCACAATGTCACGTCCGAATCAGATGCTGCAAAGCAAGCATATCTCATACGAAAAAATGATAACATACCTTCCATTCTAGGAACTACGATGATTCTGGGAGCACTATCCCGTGGGTCTATACTTTCATACAGTTTTGTTTACAAAAATTTCCGCGCGTCATTCGTTACTTGCCATATGACGTTTCTTACTAATCCTTCATTTATTAACGAAAGCAATTTTTATTTATTGTCGCTGTTAAATACTACGTATTTTGGTTTTGCCACATTTTCGATCTTCCTGTTACTTCATACTATGATTGTGTCCCGCATTCTGGTAATGAAATGTGATCTGTAACTTCAGCTTTCTCTGTGTTTATTTCAAGTCCAAACTCATTACTAGGATCTAAAAGAGATTCTGTGTTACTTCAGATATTCCTGTTTTGCCCGTTGTAGACCAGGCGTTCTGTGTCAATCATGCTGTGGACTCCGCGTGGCTTGTGCGTAGAGTGGGCCTAACTTACGGTGTAGTGAGCCGAATGTCTGTATCACAATCTATGTAAAATTTAACGCCAACTTGTTGCACAACACTTTTATTTGTAGATTAATGTTCCGACATGTTTCGGCCTTAACTGTTGGCCATCTTCAGTTAGCTTTCTTTCGCAAGTGCAGTTTATGATTAAACGATTATGTTAGAGGTTTCGCATATGATTAAAATAATTATAATGATTAAATATTACAGTTCGGTACAGTACAATGCGGTTACATAGTTGCACGGAAAATGTACAACATTAAATAAATCGTCTTTTGCTCTAGGACAGACGCGTTTCCACGCTTATACTATCGCCATCTTCAAGGTCTTTTGTAAAAGTTTGCAGAAGACATTGAAGATGGTGCCAAAATAAATGTTGAAGAGCTTCTGCCCTAAAGTAAAACAACGATTGTGATAAAAACAGTTGGCACACTACAGCGTCGTCAGTTGCCACCCACTTTCAGTTATTCTGATATTACTGAATATCCTATTTCGTGTTCTAGTGCAAACTTTAAAAGCAATGGCGATAAAGCATTTCCGTGTTGCGAATGATTTGCAAATAACAAAGCACTGTTAATTAAATAATACCGAAATAAAACCGATTTACCGGGGTGCTGATAAGTCCTTAGGCGACCTACTTCCCGATGTATTTGTTTTGATGATGAGAATATTTCGTTTGTTGCTAGTCTTGTTATATATATATAAATAGTAATAATATTACTGCAATTATGATAATAAATAGGATGTATGAACATCAAAATCTTCTGTCCCTGTAGCTTTTTTCCTATCTGGTCGGACTACGGATTTATCAGCACCCCTGGTAGAAGGATTCTTCGGAGTCGGTATAGTGACTAGGCTAAGAGTTGAACTATCCGGAGTTCGCATCTCAGGTGACCCTCACCTCCATCTAGTGCCGAGGATGAAAATTGGGTGGAGCTATCTACTTCGATCATCCATTGAATCAGCTTGCAGTGCTTTTAAGAGTATACTAGATGATCTGTGTTTAAGAGAGCCAGTTGTCGTGAGGCGGCTGGCAAGGTAGTGAGTTGTTGTACAGCACAGTTCCGTGACATAACGCGGCTTGAGTGAGAAATGTGTTCTGCTATTAATTGTTACGAAATGTTTAAATTGCCAGGGTATTTTGAGCGGGGAAGGGGTCACAGTTATAAGACAATGGACATCGTTGAAGTCTGGTAGTTCGTGATAGATATAAATTATGTAGTTGTACTGAAGAGATAGTGGACGAAATATGGGCTAGGTTAGAACAGTAGCCAATATTCGCTTGGTCTTACCCCCATGTGACTTATGCGGTAGTTTGACGGACAAAATGCATGTATAAAGCAACCGTCATACAGAAGGTTCCTTAATGGAAAATATCTAGAGAAACGTTAGAAATTTTCAACCAACGAATTCGTCGCGTGTTACTCAGCCCCCTTTGGTTCTTGAAGGCATTCATTCAATGACACAGATAGTGCGAGTAAAGTGGGACATCATCTCCAGCATCTCCTCTATTTTAAGCAAGTCCGTCCATTGACCTTATGAAGTGACTGCAGACACTTGCTGGTGTTCACCGGTAGCTTTTAGCCGCTTGCTGATACTAGAGGAGTGACAGAAACACAAAGAAGTTAAACCAACCTTTATATTTGTGTTTATGTATATCTAGACCGAAGAGCGACGATGCCTTTGGGTTGCTGGGGAGCACAGATTAAGCAGTTAGAATTATAAACGGTTCTGGATAAACTTACTGTGATCACTTTTTGTATGCATCGTTGTTTCTTCTAATTTGTCTATATGATTGACAGTAAGACTCCATGTTGGCAATATCGATAATAAATTATTTAATTTAAGGTTGATATGTTGTGTATTCCGTGAATTAATTAGATGCAAAAAATGTGTTATTTTCACCAACATGTTGCGGCCACATGTGGCCATCTTCAGGGTGATTTGCATTCACATAACTCCCTACCACCAAACCTCCTCCCGGACACATCACCTCAGTTCCATGTACCGGTAATTCACCATTCAGATTACAACCCTGCCGAGCAATCTGATATGTACCTTCATCAAATATCGTCTCACTCTTCTCAACATTTCCGTATGTTCAATATCTAATAATGTATTAGCACAGTTTTTATACATATAAATATCAGTTTTTTTTACAGGGTTATAATTCACCATATGAATCTGCTATGTACACATCTCCACATACTTTGAATAATTGTATAACTTCTGATATTTTTACAGTCAGCCACATTTTGTTTTATTATTCAACAGCGAATTTTAATAAAAAATTATGACTTTTAAAACTGTGGAGAGATCCATACACATTTGAATTATAATTGCTTTCTTGTTTTCTAAGAAGTCACCCTGAAGGTGGTCATGTGAGTGGCCAAAACATGTTGGTGACCAAAATACAATAAAGTTACATCTATAAAATTGAAGTGAATTTGTTAGTCTTTAATACAGTTTATGTATTTAACTTAAATTCAGGTTATCAGCGGCCCGGGCTTAAGGGCATAGATTGGCCCTTGCCCTTAGTACAAACACCTATATATATACATATATATAGATACACACACCAACACACACAAATGTATGTATGTATGTATGTATGCATAAATGGGTTGGATTGTTCACTCACACACATATATTTATAAATGGCTTTATTTATATATGACAATTTATAAAAGAGTGTGTGTGTGTGTTTTTGTGAGTGAAAATTCCAATGCATCTGTCATGCTAAACTATCTTCCCAGTTGTGTATATTTATTCATTTTGATAGAAAAGTCCATGACCAAACTAAAAATAGTTTTGGAAATGTTGTGCTGTAACCAGTTGTGTGCAGAACCAATATTTCATCTGCACTCTCTTGTTTTCCTCTAGAATAATTCTGTCTCAGAAACTTCATGTATGGGCAAGCACACTTCATGAGTCACACTGTTTTTCTTCATGTAATTACATGCATTACTTCCTGCACAAACCAGTGCAAGAATTTCATTAAGTAGTAAGTTACACAAGTTTCACTCAATCAGTATGATAACTAGGCTGTAGGGTGAGCAACTGGAGTGACAGTGTTCAATTCCAGTCAGGGGCAAGCATTTATTTTTTCCTCCACAACATCCAGGTCAATTCTGGGTCCTCCCCAGCCTCTGTCCAATGGTTTCCTTTCCCACCAGGTGAAGAAGTGAGGTCAAGAGACTGATCACTTGCCTCTGTGTAGTGCTGAGGTTAGAAGTGCCCAGAGGTGTACCTCCCTCCACTCCTCATGTATCTTCTTGGTATGACAGGCAACTTTATATTTTACCTTTACTGCTAATACAAAGCATTTGGGTTTTATGTGCTTGTTCTTTTCAGTTTATCAGGCCACATAAGCAACATTTCTTCCTGTTGCAGGTCATGGATGTCATAATTTTTTTTTTTTCAGTGTTATCCATTAAATGGAAGATTTGAGACTCTTATCTCCCTCCATGTTCAAAAAAATAATACTTTTCATATATTTTCCAAGATTGTACAGCTCATTAAAACCTGACACCCTTCATTTAAACTTCATTATTAATGTTGATCTTGTTCTGGGGTTTTTGATCTGTGTAGCATGGGGTGTTTTCCAAAATCAGGCTCAGCAATAAAACTGAATCACCATGAAAATTCAAAAGCAGATATGTTCTTAGAGTTCATTACCTTAAGGGAAGTTCATCATTGTCATCCAAGTACCCTTGTTCCCCTTTCAAGGAACAAAATTGTTGCACCTACCTCATGAGTACTCATTTCTACTTTATATCATGAAGATGGTGTGGAAATACTTGTGGACACAGATTTTAGTACTCTTATGTTGGCTAAGCAGAGGCGGTGTTTGAGGGTGGCAAGTGGGGCGACCACCCCAGGCCCCGCTTCTGAGGGGGCCCCGCGCTTCAGGCCTAAGGGCGTCCTTCTGAGTTTGTCAAGCTATATTCTCCGGTAAATTGGAAATGCTGATACCTGCTCCATTTAAAATCATTCTTCAAGGTCAAATTACAAAGTGTAGTACTTGGATGTCTTTTGTACCGTAATCGCCTCCATGTTGCCCCAAAAGGTTTGCTGTAGCATAGCAATCGAGATACCGATACTTTGGCCCCGCGCGGTCATGGTCGGCCCTAGGCCCCGCGTACTCCTAACACTGCCTCTGTGGCTAAGGTTAGGTGATTTACAGTATTGGGCAATGTGTACCAAATGTATTTGGCCACAGAGTACTTTTGGGCTTTAAAAATGTACAGATGGAACCCAACAGGGGTCTGGAAAAGAATATTAGCAATAATTATACCTCACAGGCAAGTAAAATGAAACATATTTTCAACCCAAAAAATTGATACATGTAATGCTCAAACATAAATATAATTTTTCTCATTTATTGACCTCCTGTCTACATAGTGTCAAGTTGAGCACTCAAAAGCATGCCTTCCCCACTCTTCCACACCCTGTTTACACATTTTCACAGAAGTCCCTAACTGGCTGGTACAACACACAGTAGAGTAAATGGTAAAGTTATTTGTGACTGTAAGCAGGAAAATGTTGGATATGACTGGAACTTTCTCATGCAACCCCCATAGCTCCAAGGCACAGAACACTAGAAACACTGGCACAGAGTATCCTATGTTTAGATGGCAGAAACTTCTAAATTTTTCTATAATGCAATACAAAGGAAGCAGAGAGGTATTACTTGAAATTTAGAAGTTTATGATTGATGGAACTACATGTAAATACCCAGTCATTTTAAATACATCCAAAAGTTATTTTTGAAGAAATCAAGCCTGAAGTACCACTATATTGATATGTGCACAGCAAGGACAGAATTTCACAGATGCCTCTTGTGTTATGGATTCAGCAGCATGAAGGCCAATCACAAATACTTTGCTTGTTGACTGCAAGCATTTTTATTAAGATGAATATAACAATGCATTGAATGCGGGGTTATGCAATGTATGACATGTAGACCATATTTGTTTTAGAATCTACTTCTAAAATGTGAAAGAATTTCAAACAGAACTTCTGCAAATTGATCACTAAATTATGTTTCATATGCACCATCTCTAAGTGCTGAGCACAATAATAAAATCAATAACAAACAGTGACAAGGTATTTGTATTATATGGACTTCCAGTGTAGACTGTACATTTTATTTGGTTGCAATGTTTAGGTTAAACTAAACGTATTATTTTTGACAATCAAAACCAAAACCAAGAAGGTGAAATAACACCGCACATTTTCCAGTACACAAGCTGTTAAGTCAGAAAAATCCAGTTATGGATTGATCTAGCAGATCACAGATTCCACTGTCCTAGAACTGAAATGTTCACAGCAGTGAGTTTTAAGATTATGGTCTTCTAGAATGTGATGCCATGTAGTTAGGCAGTAACCTGTATTTCAAGAACTGTGCTATGCAGCTGCAGGGTCCTCCAAATCATGGGTACTTAGCCACAATACTACCAAGCAAAACAGTTCAGAATTCTGTAATCCAAACAGTTTCCACTGTTTGTGACAGTACCTTGGCATTATTAAATTGATAATTTTGTACTTTAGTTCCATATTTATTGTACCTCTTTCATAATAGGTCCTCAAGAATTGTTGATAGAATTTATCACTAAGTTGGAACATGATGTTACAGTCTGAAGAACTAGGCTGAAAACAGTTTTAGGTCATAACTAATGATGCTTACTGACAAACTGAGCTCTGTTTTGGTCCAGTTGAAGTGTAGGTGTGGAAGAAAATAGCCCTATAACCTAATAGAAAGTTCAGTTAGTCTGATATCTTCCAACTCATTGTACATTGTATATCTCATTTATCACAATATGTTATGTGAAGCATTATGTTATTGCATGGCCAACATTCCAAGTTTTTGGTTTAATAGAACTCATCCCATTGTGTCTTTAGAAAAATATTCAAATAATATTAAACAGTCAGTGTAACATAACTGCATTTTTATTTAAAAGTTACAGGTGTTGGTCTATATATCATCCATCATCAGGCCAAAATATACAATCATCATAAGGCAGGTAAAAAATGCAGTACACAAAAAACATCATGTTTGATGTGAGATCCCACAGTTCTATTATATTTTTGTTTTACAATAAAACTGTCAAATTCTATATGGTTGGTGGTACCTGGACAGTAATAGTTGGAATATGATATTAATATTCTTTTGTTATTAACTCCTAAAAACAAACAATTGAAATATAATAATTATAGATATTAAAATATTCAAAAGTCTTAGGTGTTGGTTGTCAGATGCAAGACTGGTATATTTCTCATATATTTTCATGCTGAGTTTGGAAATTATATAGCAGAATTCTGTATTTTTAGTTGTGCTTGTCACTCATATTTTGTTGTCAAAATTTCACCAATATTTATTAATCTTAAAAATATGTTTCATAAAATGTTGAGTGAGTAGTTTGATGGAAGATTGGTCTTAAACATCATTTTTCTTTATCTCAGCTTATACACTTGTTTTTGTTACACCTGACTAGGTCAATATATTCCTCTTCCAGTAGTAAAGAGTGGCACAATTCAAAGTAGCCTGTATGCTTCACCTATAAGCGATGCTGGTAATGCCCTCCCATTCTCATCCAGGCATTGCAGAATATGTCTCAAGCAGTTCATGCATGCATACATGAACTTAGCAGAAGTGAACTGGGTGTTTATGACAATAGTATGTATACGGGCACATGACATAATAACGTGGTGTGTGTAGGGACTACTTTTAAGTGTGCCATCCAGTAGTAGGATTTGGACTGGAGCTCAGTTCATCAGCAGCAACTGTAACTGAACAAACCATTTCCAGCACTCATCAACTGTACTTTGCAACCATTATTTTATAATTTTATTGAATATTTGTGGAATGTAACCTCAAAACACAGGGACATTACAAAATCACCACCCTTTATCCCTCCCTGTAGACATCTCTTATACAAGTGTCTGTTCACACTGTTATCATTATATCATGAGTTACATTGTTGTCTTCAAGATGTGTCAGTTCTGCAACAATCCCATTTATATTCGCACTGTTGCATTGCCATTATTTCAATTATTCATTATGTAATGATAGTTAATATCAACGTTCGGGTACAAGCTTTAAAATAAGTCTGGTGCATTTCTAACACGATTCAGGAATGTGAAAAAAAAAAAAAAACATTACCTATTAATCGTTACAGCACCAATAGCTCGTATGTTCTTTGTACATTGTATGACTGACCATAAAAATAACTGGCTTGAATGATTTTTGGGGAACATCAACAGTACTATTTCAAAGCCATTTGTAATTTAAATAGACTTATATTGTGCAATGTATTATAAAAACATCATGTTGACTTGCTTACTTGAGAAGTCTTCTGTACCTGTCTGAGGGCATGCTAATCTAAACAAATGTGCCCTAAGGGCTCCTTTCCCCTGTTCAAGCCAGACCTGAATATACATGTAATCAACTTGTAAATATCAGTTAAAATGATGTACTCAGTTATAGATAATTTTTGTAAAATTATATATGCTTGTATTAAGTTTAATTTAATGTGATTATGAAATCAAAGCCACTTACGATGAGACATGGACAGTGGCTTAGAACCTACTCAAACCCTTGCACAATGAGAGTTACTTAGTACATTACCATTAGAAAGGTCTCTAAAACAAATGAAGGTCCAGCTGTTCAAGGAATGGAGAATATGGAAATAACCACTGAAGATTTGCTTTAGGGACAAGATCTCTATGACTTTGGTAGTGGTACAGTTGAGGTCTCCATTCTTCTGGGATATAATGCCACAGCACTGGTTGATTGGCGTCCAACATTTAGAGAAAATGTGGATATTTGGCCCCTTGAAATGAGACCAATACACTTTTGTGAAACATCAGACACCACTCACCCAGTGACAAGGCACCACATCCCAGGAGAATGAAGACTTCATGATTTCTATATTTTAAATCAAGAAGAGGGGAATATCTGTCCTCTAAATGGAGAAAATCATGAACAGAAAGTGAAACTAAATAATTATATACATTCATTTGTTTCAGTCTACCAAAATGAAGGTCCCACTGTTCAAGGAATGGAGAATGTAGAAATACCCATTTTAGGTTTGCTTTATGGTCAAGATTTCTATGATTTTTGGAGCAGTACAGTTGAGGTCTTCATTCTTCTGGGATAAGGTGTCTCATTGCTGGTTGATTGGTATCCAACATGTGCAGAAAGTGTGGATATTTGGTCCCCTGAAATGAGACCACTACACTGTTGCAAAATGTCAGACACCACTCACCCAGTGATGAGTCACCACATCCCAGGAAAATGAAGACTCCATGATTTCTATATTTTAAATCAAGAACATTTCTCTCTCTAAATGGAAAAAATCATGAACAGGCAGTGAAACTAAATAGTTATTTGCATATATTTGCTTAAATCTACAAAGACAGAAACATTTAGCACACTTGGTTTGTGCATTTATTACAGCAGCACTAGTAGAAACTTTTTGAGTATTTCTCATCTTTGTAGGCTTCCCATTTGATAATATTAAATACATGTATTATAATCAAAGTGCTGTTGGGCAATAAGGCATAGATGTGTACTGTTTTACCTGCATTAAAAATTCTGTCTGTTTAAAAACTTGCTTTAAAGCAGGCAGTAATTCATCACTTCAGCAATCAGTATATTCTTGGCAGAAACATCCACTTTCACCAGAGATAGTTTTGCATCCCACATTATTTCTGCCTTTAAATCTACGAAAACAGCCATTTGTTGATTTAAAACTGTCCATTTCAAGTCTCAAGACACTTTACTGGTGTACTCAAGTAAGACACTTCCACTAACTGAAGGACTTCATGAGGTTTCATTTGCTAAAGCACTCAAACAAAATCCTCTCCAATTCTTCACATCATTCCATTATTTTTAGTGTACAAAATTTAATTTCTGCTTTCATTATTCTGTTCTTTAATTTTACCGAGAAACAACATCAAAAATCTGTTTCTGTGCAACATATTTGGACTGACTGCTGCTTCTTGGATCATGTGCAGTTTGCTGCTAGGCAGTTTCTACCTTTTTCTTCCTATGTTTTCTATAATGTTAATGACAGATTTCTATTACAAGTACAAAGTTCAACTAAATAAATGCACCTTACACACGAATTTCAACACAAAGAACAAAACATATAAAGGATATCTGACACCAAAATTCCTTGCACTCACTCCTCCCACATGCACATGCTCAAGGGGATAAGACAATGCAGGAACTCCCAGATTTCTTTGAACAAACAGTGAAGGTGGGTACATTAATGACATTAAATTGAGGTATATATTGTATGTATGGACAGGTTGTTGGTAAATGTGGTTACAAAACTAAAACATAAAACACTAATTTGGGGAAAACCGTACACTGTTGATATGAAGCTTTGGCCAGGGTCAAAAAAATTAATGCTACGTACAGGAAAATTTTAGATCATGCAACCTTAAATTGGGGTTTTAATACATAAAATTCAAATTTTGCATACCAGGAAAATGAAACTTCCCCCTTCCCACTTTTTAACATAAGGATCACGGAGAAATTTAGTGGTAAGATTTTTAGGTGGCTTAGTTTTATATTTCTGCAAATCCAGTTTCTTTAGGCTCTAAATATAAGCATTTACATGACATGCACTATTGTTTCGACCCCATATTTGCTGTACTTATGATATTTCATGTTATCAGCTATATTCATTTGCTACATAAAGTAGCATAAATTGGTCAAGTCATGAAATATTGGTTTATTTTATGGTATCTTCAGAATTTTGGAGACAAACATTCACCATTCACTTTGAATATTCTGTTATAAATCTCGAGTAAGATATAATCATTTTAACTGAAAATGCATGCTGATTAAGATGTATATTATCCTGTATGAATACTGTAATTTCAAATGCTATCTGTCTTAGTTTTTATACAATGATATGTAAATATGCTCGCTGTATGATTACCAGCTTCAACGAAACGCTTTTTATTACAATTATAAAGAACTATATGTAAGGGACGAGATTACAAAGTTGTAGATTACTACACAATAAAAGTACACAAATTTTAAGGATGATACAAAAGAAAATATTCTGTACTCAGGTCTGAAAATAAAAATTCTCTGTTACTGAAGCCTAGAATCAGTCCTTTCTTCCTGGTAGAAAAGATTTCTATAATTGCTATAGACTTCTTTCTTGTTCATCATATCATACAAAATTTACAATATCAAGCTGCATTTATTGATTAACAGTGGCTGTTAATATGGGTTTCATTATGTATGGTCTGTAGCTCATTAACAAAACAACACAAGTATAGATTTGTCACTGTCATTATCACATTAGAAAAGAAAGGAATCCAAAATTACACACACACACACACACACCTAGTTACCAGATATTTATTATCCAAGGTATGTTTCTTTGTCTTTAATTATTATTAGTGAAACTTTGTGCACACCATATGCAAACAAAGGATTTGTGTCTGTTATTTTTGTTTACAGCATATTTAATGAAACACTGAATAGCTCAGGTTGGACAGTCAAATGATATGATGAATTTAAAACGATATGGAAGGAAGCAGGAATGGCTGGAGGGATTAAGGAAAATCGTAACAAATAGCAATCATGAATCATCGCTCTTCTGTGATGTTATGCAGGGCTGATTGGTAGTTAATTACCAACATTTTGGGACAACTGATTGGTCCTTTCTTCAAGGGTCAGACAGCCCAAAAAGAATTCTTCTTGGACATCACAAAAGAGCAAAGATCTCATTTACACAGCACCAGAAGCCTGAAATCACAAATAGTAGTCATGCCAAATTTGAATTTTGGACTTCCCAACACAAAGCAGGACTGCTCACTCAGCCACAATGTTTGGTCAGAAGGTTTAGTGTGAAGTAAAAAATCAATCAGTCAAGGACTGCATACCTTCCAAATCAAGAAACTGGAAATAATTAAAATTAGGATTTCATCCATCTAAACTAAGTAAATGAACACAATTTGCATATTCAATTATGCTTCCTGTACAACCATCACTACAGGAACAAATTTTCTCTTTTGACATTAAAGTTTGGTAATAAAACAACCAACATTCCATATCTTTTCACAAAACCATGCACATGAGAAAACTGAAAACTTTGGACTAGACACTGACATTTATCTGTACTGTGGTGGAAAGTAAAAGGTAAACTTGTCCCCATAAAGCATACAGGAAAGGTGCAGATACCTCTCTTCATTCTTAACCTTGGCATTTGACAGAAGCAAGTGGTATGCCTCACACGTCAGCCACTATACTCCCCAGTATCCATTGAATATGACATTGGGTGGGCCTCATAGCAGGTCTGGATGTTCTGGAGAAGAAATAAAACTCTTGCTCCTGATAGGATCCAAACCTCACAGCATAGCCTGGTCAACATATTGGCTATGCTACACCAGCTCCCCAGTGTGAAGTAAAAATTCCATGTACAGAGGATCTGCTGCATCAAAACCAAATAATTAAATGATACAAATTCCCTCTACCAGACACATTCAGTTGCACTCTTTCATACACACATACACAACTGTGGTTGCTGGCACAAATTTTTTCTTTTGACAATAAAAGTCAGTAATGAAACTGCAAGCAGTGTTTCTATTCATTAAATTGTGTTCAGAAAGAAACTGGAAAGTTTGGAATTGTCACTGACATCTGCCTACATTGTGGTGAAACATTACTCTGTATATGATAACCAACTGATGAAGTTGGCTCAAGCAGTTAATGGTAAAGTTTTCACTTTCCACACCATGTAGGCATATAAGGGGGGGTAGAGGTATAGCTCCACTCATACTCCATCTTGGAACCAGATGGAGGTAAGTCATTAACTTCAGGTCCGCCCGCTTTACCCCCAGGAAAACCCTGGTACCCACTGAGCAGGAAGCTGGGTGGGCCCCAGCTGGCCTGACATTTTCGAGAAAAGGAAAATCTCTTTCCTCTACCAGAATTGGAACCCCAGACCATAGTCTGCTATACTGACTATGCTATTCTGGTTCTCTGGCTTAACCAAACACTTATAATTTGTACTGGAAGGTGCTTGGTTTGACTCTTGGCCAGAACATCAAGTATTCTGAGGTTCTTCATGGTTTTTTCAGTCTCTCCATGTAAATGCCAGGATAGTACCTCTACATATGCCACAATAACTTCCCTTTCAAGCCCCTTTAAGTTCATTGTTCATTATCATCCAAGGCTTGATGAATTGTTTGATCCTCCACAGCCTGAGTTAACTGCCAAGTGTCAGTAAGT
>JGI20166J26741_11580029_pt1 | contig 23619 bp, 13 predicted proteins | sample TergutCu122P5_FD_26741 | JGI IMG/M metagenome (IMG submission 26741)
TTTGTTGATGTCTATTCGTTGGCGTGTGATATCCACCACTTTTGCACTTCACTGTATTTAATTACACAATATTTATGTAAACTATGTGACACTACATTACACAACCGTCGGTGATTTGGTAGATGTAGTCTGCTGGTGTCCCTGATTGTAGGCTGGTCCATCATCTCGTGTCCAAACGCTGATCGCCACTTCTCTACACGATCACCCTTTTTAACTTGGTTGTCCCAACGTGTTCAGTCTGGGAGGCGATCCTCTTTCGGGAAAAAGTGTGGTTCACCGAATCACATATAGTTTTAGTTATTTGCTTTTTACTTCTTTTTTATTTACTCATTTTATACTTGATATAGGAAAAGGCGTCATGTATCAAGTTAAAACCAAATCATATTTTATTAAAATAACAAAGTAACTTGTACTCCCTCACTCACATCGCTCTCCTACGCGACTGACTTTCTTACTGGACTGCTAGCTTCCGTTGTCCGCTGCTAACGTTTTCTCATTTAAATCTCTCCCTGTACAACCCCTCCTACCTAACGCTGACGGTTCCTTAACATACGTTGACAGACCATCCATAACTGGCGCCAGCAAACCTAATAAACAACTATATTAAAATGACCGGCTACAGTAGCTTCTTTCATATACCCGCGCCGCTAGGCTGTTTCAGCTTTATGACTGGCGGGAAGAACTTCGTAATAAACAGTGACGTCAATACTGACGTTGAAACAATGTAATGGCACGTAATTGCTTAATTACAGATTCATAACCTGAAGATGAATATTTCCAAGCCGAATCACTTTCTGTAGCATACTGGGCAATGTGCAGAATATATATATATATATATATATATATATATATATATATATATATATATAATGCAGGAACCACAGATATTGTTAAGTTATACTACAAGTTACTTACAGACAAGAAACGTTCTGTTCTTATTATCAGAAAAGTGAAGAAGCCTGTCCGTAACTGCCTAGCAGCATCTTTGTATTGTCCACACGAACAGGCAAGTCTATATATGCAACCTCCATTCCTGGAATCATATGTATATTTTTCGTTTAATTAACGGCGCCTCTTGAACTCTTTTGTTTATGGGGGGGAGGAGATACTGAATTATGAATTGAGGAACGACGTGCATGGAAGTGGTCGTGCTGTTTCATGTATTTAAAGCACAATAATATCCATATGCGTCACTAAATGTCATCATTCACGTACCCATAACTGTGTCCATAGGCACCTGCGACCTTTTATATGATTCTCAGACTTGAGACTGTTCATTTTCTTGAGCACTAAGTTGTTAGTTAGGTGGCCATTTTAAGGGAAACATTCTGTGTTCTGTCTTTTGATTTCCTATAATTGTAACAGGGACAAACCGCCTTCTGATTTCCTAATAGTTTTACAGGCACAAACTGTATTCTTATTTCCTAATCATTTGAAATTGGACGAACAGTTTTCTGATTTTCTAATCATTTTAAATGGGACAAACTACGTATATATTCGCATTTCCTAATCATTTTACATTGGACACACTTTATTCTGATTTCCTGGTAATTTATACGAAATGTATGTGTGTCGTGCTTGAGATAATGTCTGTTATATTTCGAGGATCTCATTATTATATGATATACAAAACCAACGGTAGTTTGAAGGGAGAGTGTACAGACGGGTACGTATTCAGTAATATTATAAAAAAAGGTTGCGCAGGGGATGTAGTGGTCCCACTTTCCCTGATGTTTCATGTATTCTGTCAAAACACGATTACTGCTTTCGAGCTCACGTTTCGACTCCGGGTGAAAAGTTGTTGTTTGTATTTTCTTAATTTACACACTTTGAACATTTTATTAAGAAAGTTCGCGCATTTGTCTGTTAGCACAGTAGCCGGAATTCCGTACTTCAGATTTAATTCAGCAACAAATTCTCGCGACACTGTGTCAGCGTCTTGCTGACGTATTGCTAGGACAATTAATAATTTGCTTAAATAAAACTGGAATGTTAAAACATACTTACTCCCATTCTCTCTTTCAGTTAGGGATCCCTCTATATCTAAGCAACATTTCTGAGATGGGGTTTCAACTGTGCTAGTAATCTCCATTCGGTCCTTATTGATAGGTCCCAGTACCCTGCAGTTCGCAATATTTCGTAGGCATAGGAAAACATACTCGTAAGAACGAAAGTCCCCATTTTCAGAAATCCTGTTGGAATACAGGCGGAACCCTTTCTTGGGGTTTTTACGCGAGAAAATTCAAAGCGACTGCCAAGTGCTGTGGTTTACTGTTTAAATTATTTGTGGATATAAATGCAAACCGTTGCTTCAACAAATTGGGGTTAGTTATTAAAGCAGGTTGTTTGCATAAGAGAATACTGGAACAGAAATAGTGCTTAAAGAAACTCATATAAATAATAAAGTTGTGTTTTATTTACAGTGGGAAATAAGCCCGTCGTAATTCATTTTTCAATCTCCTGACACTCGAGTTATCACTTCCCTCTTAGATTTCATCGCCCAGTAGCTGTTATACTTCTGTAGCTGACGCGTTCCCTCTTCATTCCCTGCGTCTGTACTTCAGTTAATATTCATGTAGTTGATTTCTACCAGTATGTTAGTAATATTCTAACTAATTTTACAGGCAGTCTCTTATCAATTGACGCGTTCGGAACAAAATATTACAAACTTTCAACCACGGGCTTCGGCATGTCTGCCAGTCTGTTCAGGCCATAAAAAGTTACAACCTGAGGAAAGATAAAAGGATTTTCATAAAATTTGTGTTGGGGGAACTTCACTGTGTGTTGTGAAAAATTGTGAACTTAGATAAAATTGGACATAATAAGAAAATTTATACGACGAGTGAGATGTATTTACATACACAGAATCTAAAATTATTAAAGAATAAAACTTAAAAATACATTTCTCGCCCAAAATACTTTTTTTTCTGCAAGTCCTATATATTAAGATGTAATTTAGCAATACCGGTAACACTGCAGTGCCTTCACGTAATGTCTATATCTCATCGACTATCGCAACAGCCCAATACCATGTCACTAAAAGAGAGTGTTTTAGAACGATTTATTGTCCTCGAGAAAAATACAACGTCCGTAGTGCTTTAAGTTTTGAGCCTGATTTCTTTGCCCGATTTTAACAAAGTTTGAAATTTTTGACAATTTTAAAAAAAGTTTCCGACATTAAATTTCACTTAGTCCGTCCAGTGGGAGCCGTGCTGATTCATGCGGAAGGAAGGAGAGACTAGCTAACAGCCTGATGCCATTTCAGTCGAAAAGAGTTATTTTATGGAGACTAAATATCGCCGGAAACAGTAAAACATAATTAGGTCTTAATGTAATATTTCCGACATTGTTTCCCTTTTATAACCAAACATGGACTTTCTCGACAGATTTTCATATAAGCCTCTGATGTCAAATATAACGGAATACCGTCCCATAACAGCCGCTCTGATATATGAGAAGAGACGAACGGACAGACAGACGTGATGGACAGACATTAGAAGCTAACAGGTGCTTTCCGCTCCTATGTGAAAGGGCATAAAAACTGAGAGAAAGCGATATAAGTATCATCCTTCGCTTTCATTTCCAGCCGCGTGTAATTGACACCTTCTTAAGCTTTGGCACTATGGCCGTGTATTGCCTGCTGTGACTTTACTTACGTTCAGGCTGCTTTTAATTTCCACAGTAACATTAATGAGAAATGCATTGAGCTTATGCGATATAATGTCGTTACTTTATGCTCGAAATAATTACTGGCATACAATAAAATTAAGTAATTTGACGTCATACTTCCAGTTTGTATGAAAATTACGGTCTTTTAGAATGGAAGCCGACAATGGGAGATGTATACCTCTCTTTCAGTCTCAGTTCCTTCACCATCTGACCTTTTGAACCAGAGTAGCTGTGCGGCTTCCAGTATCACCTGGAAAGTATCGGAGTAAACATAGCCATGGAGACAGAAGGGCACGATCACTTTACATTTCTTGACACTGACATCTACCGGAAACTTTAAGGCTCCCTGGGTGACAAACTTAAACGGAGATATAGGATGTTTTTTTCCTACTTGACCGATAATCACCAGCCCTAACCTCTAGTGATTTTTTATTAGACTTTCTAAAGGACGTTACAACTGCGATCTTTTGTCTAGCTGTCGTCATCGACTGCTGAACTCCCCGACACATGGTGTATGAGGCAACGCTGGGAGAGGGTTGGACCGGCCCTTATTGGTCAAGGAAAAAAAACACCCTATATATCCACATTTCCTCTGTCTTAACTCCAGAATTCACGAACAAATAGGGTCGTGTAGCTCAAATGTGTGCATAAGATTGGAGCATGCGAAAAAAAAATTCTACTTCAAGAAATGAGTTTTTTCATGCTTCCTTTAGACACAACGGCTACAGCGAAGGACAGATAAGACAGGCCTTAAATCCACATAGAAAATCGTGTACACGAGTGTCCTACATCTATTACTGCTACTCTCTATCGCATTAGCATGGTGCTGACAGGACCTAAAATTAAGCGCCCAAATCTATTTGTTAAGAAAGACAGAAATGAATATATCGGTCAAACAATACCACCACTGCCTGTATGGTCAGGTCTGCACTTGGAAAATTAACATTCACATTGAGACCCGGGTCAAAGAACACCACTGACTGGTCCGTCTTTATTAACTGTTATAATTAGTCACGTAAGAATATAGCAAACCCTGGAGAATTACGTCCAACTGCAGAAAACAAGCATTCTCTACCGTACACACAGCAACGGTGTTGACAAGCCTTTAATACAGGGAAATTTGTTAACAGAGAAGAATGGTCTGAGGGCAATACTGAAAAACTTCTAAGAAAAATACAACTGATCTCGGTTATAACGAGCTCAGTTTGCGCGACACCTCGGCTATAGATTTATACATTTTGTTGTACCAATTTATTTGCCCATGAGGCACAAGTTTTTCTGCCTTGCTTAGTATGACACTTGTAAGAGCTTCTACCTCGAATATAACGACTTTGCTAGTCACTGGTTGCAATATAGATTTCCAAAAAAGTAAGTTGTTTTGAGAAATCAGACATTATCTCATCCTTAAGAACGCAAGTCCTTACTCTTTCAAGCAGCTGTGTAAATTCAAGGCCTGGAACAAGATAACAGTAAAGGCAGTTCACTTTGAGAGTGAAGCTACCTTCTGCTCTTTAGGTACTTTCACAGAATTGCGAAACGATAAAGTAAAAATTTAATTAATGTGCCTAAAGGTCTGTATTTTGTCTTGAAACAATTTTTCTTCATTCACATCACACACCTCGCTTACAGCGACACCCGTTTATAATGACACAATTTACTCAGTCCTTTCGATGACATTATAAACGGGTTTGACTGCATACACATTGTATGAAATTTGGAAAAATTACTTTCTTTCTCGCAGTTATCCTCTATACTGTACTTATTTTGGCGTTTATGTAAGGTTACTGAACGATGTTGTCAATAACTGAGACAATACAGCATTTAATATTTGGGCGATTAAATGGTGAATAGGAAAGAATTTGGAAGTAAGCGTTCGTGGCGTAATTTAATATACTATCTCGGCGTCTTTTAGGAACATACTTGGAAAAATCACGAACTTCAGAAAGGATAACCGGTCTCCAATCCAAAATTTTAATACGGGACTTAAAAAAACGAAACAATGGTGTTATCGATCGCGATGTTTCATAATGAAGGGTACAAGACTGGTTTATTGAATTTTAGTAATTTTAGCAGGCTCAGTGACGAATTCTGAAATTACTGTATTTTAACACTGAATGAGAGGGTTAGTTAACTGGCCACGCAGAGGCAGCCCGTATCAAACAAGCTGGCCAGCATGCTTTTGCATCAGGGTTAATTCTGGTTTGAATAATTAATCGGCAGTACTTTGCATGGCCCGCAGGTCCACACACACACAAACATATGCACAGTGGCAGCAGGACATGCAGCCACTCAAACAAGAACAGCATAACATTGGTTCATGTCTCTTTGGTCACTCAAGCGTTGTATTCATTGTGGAATTATATGCACAATAGCAGATATTGCTCATTATCCTTTGATTATAACACATACATACGAATACCCTTGTCCAGGATAGAAGAAGATGGAAGGAATTGGTTGAGAAGGCCAAAACTCTGCATAAAGAGTTGTAGAGCCGTAATAAGAAGAAGACATATATACGAATAAATGAGCGTTCAGACACGCTGGAAGAGGTACCGAATACCCTACAGAATTTACATTGTCAACAAATTTTGGCTGGTTTGTCAGCATGTAACCAAACTTTGTAAAATTATGAGATTTCCCTTACCGAAATACATCTTATAAACATTAATAAACGCAAAAATATACATGGTGTATCTACAATGTTTGGACATATTTTAGGAATGAGTTCCCCACACCAAAATAAGGAAAAAAAAAAAGCTCGTACCAATATACGCCCGTAAAGAGTTTTCGAGTCCCCTTGTATTCACCCCACTTCAATCCTTTAGCTTTCTAGCTTTGGGGACGCTTAAAGAACCCTAGTGTATTCAGCCCCAAATGAGAACACAAAGACACTTTGCCAGTGCACTTTCGCTGCCTGTCAAACCATTTGCAACAGTCCCGGGGCGTTTGAACCCTGCGACAGCCCATGATCAGACGTGTACAAGCGTGTATAGATTCATGTGGAGGACATTACGAACATCTGTTGTAGATTGTGACTTTATAAACAATCAGAACTCTACAGTAATTAAACTGGAATATGCAGAAGTGCATTATGCAATTTTAAATCAAATATTAAGTAGTTAAAATATTTATTGTTGAATATAAACTTTCAATGAAACTCACAAACCACTATCAATATATATATATTGATATAAACTTCTTTGCTTTGATATGAAGAACTCAATTTGAAGTGTGTCCAAATATTTTAGATACATCCTGTATATAAATGGATAGAAATTTTCCATAAGATTTAAATTTCTACTTGCTTAATTTCAATAAACCTTACCACCATACTGTGTCGTTGTCATGAAATCTAGGAACCTTAAATTCCTGGAACCCTCTGGCCCACTCCAGGCCTGCTACGGGACAGCATTTTTTATTTCAATAAATATGGTACTTCCCTAACTGAAATCTACCACACTACCAGTGGAACAGTCAGTTACACAACTCCTAGTTATGCTTTATTTAGTTACTATTTTGACAATGTTTGATGTAATCGTTCGTAAAACCGAAGGGATTAACGGCTGTATTGAGAAGGTACTGGCTTCTGCTACCAGGTATAGTACTGTATTTTAACACAATACAACGCCAGGAGACAATAAACAAGTAAGTCAAAAGCGCATGTTTCTAAGTTTGTATTTATTTATTTATTTAATTGTACTTACAATTACATAATAAAATTTTTCCTATTTAAACAACACTCTTAAGCATCTTTGTAATAAACCGTGAAAAATTTAAAATTCTTCATTATTTTATTCCGTTTTACGTCCAATCTCCACTTCGCAATTTATATGTTTGATCTATGTGGCTCTTAATTTTCAAACCGGCCAATTTACTTGCCAGATTACAGTATTATCGCAATTTCCAGAATTGATGGAATATAAATTGAAAATCCCAAGTACATGGCAGTGTTTCTTGCACACTTTCCATGTTCTTATACCGTACATTACGTTTAGCCGTGTTTCTTGCTTTCGAACACGAGATTCAGCGAAAAGAATCAAGGGAGGAAAAAACATTTAATGAAGTTGTTACGAATATGTAAAATGTAGTGTCTGGTCCCACTTCAGCAAAACATTCGTCATTGGTTCTGTAACTTCAAACCAGCAACTTTACTTAATTTAAAAAAAAAAATCTTTATAAAAGAGAGATCCTGCCCGAAAATTACCCCAAACCCCTCTCCAAGAAAATCCTCTTTTTTAAAGAAAAAGCCTTTGTTTTCTTTTACGTAAATAAATTAAGAAACCTGTGCATCAAACAGACAATTCTGACTCCAAACTAATCGCTAAAACTTCCTAGAATTTTAATGTTTTATCCAAAGTACGCACACTGTAATACACTATTTATGACATATATCAACTTCTACATGTTTCGGCATCGAGGTGCCATTCTTAGGAAGTAATTATAACGAAGGTACATAATAGATGCATTTATTCATTATTCCGTCTTATACAACAAAATTAACTTTCCAAGCTAACTTGTTTCGGTCTACCTATGGGCTATCATCAGACATATAGAAAAGGATATGTAAAGAAAATATACAGTACAATCGTTTATATAATCTTTGAGAAAGAGATTTCTTTCCCTTACACAATTAAATAAAAATAGTAAAATTGCATCTGGTGGTTAAAATTTTAAAACTAGTGGAAAAACTATACATATTAGAGAAACCGTATATTAAAAAGCATAAATATTATAAAATAAATAAGGTAGGCAGATCGAAGTTTAAGATTTCAGGTGCACAATGCAGCTTCGGCTTTGTGGTCTCAAAACTGGCGATCCAACGTTCTAGGAAAATTTGTTATGTGTTGATATGTGGACACGTCGCATTTTCTATAGTTAGTATGTTCTTTCCTTTATAATATGTCCGCATATGTCTTAGTTTTTGTTTGAAAACTATGCAGCATTCTATGTAGCCGAACTTGCGGGAAGGTAATATATAAAAAACATTCACCTGCACAAGCAGTTCTTAGTGAGTGTGCGCTGCTGTGTCTAACCGCCTATATAAACCAGCATGCCAATCTAGGTTGTGCTCCTCCTAGGAAGAAACACAGCGTAGATTATCTACTTTGTAAAACTCTGTAATACGTGCACAACCGACATCTACATACGAGTACACCCAAATTACACTTAAATATAAAACGGTTAATTGTACAATGATATCTCATTTAAATTCAAACAAGTTGTAATGCAGCTGTTCTTAGTATATTTTGATATATGTATTACCAGAAGATGACAAATTTCGGCCGAAACATGTTGTTTGCAAATTTCCCACATATACGAGTATGATAAACATTAGTTGTAATTGACAATGTCTTTTCCTTTATTTTTAGTTTTAGCAATTTGTCTATTAGAACACAGACCACACTAATATTCTCCAACAATTTTATCCACGAATGTCCTTTATCGTGTTAAAATAATGTCGGATTAAATCGTTTATATTTCTGTTGCAGGAATATTCCTGCAACCGCCTACCGTGTTTGCTCTTCGTACAAGAAGTACAACAGCACGTTCCTTCCATTCCTCAGTCACTTCTTTCTCATTCCAAGTAAAATCTCGGAACAGAGTGCTTCGGTTTATGCTTAGAATCAATTTTGATGGAATTTGACAAGTAACACGTGATTCTCATTTACAGCGCTAAGTGGTGAGCAGATTCATGAAAGGTGTAGTAAGAAACGGACTCAGTAAAACAAGTCTTACCTTAACATACCTCTTCATCCTCCAACAGCAATAATAAATTCTAGGACGATAGCTCAATTACTATTAGCTTATCCCCTGTATGCATTACGGTCTGCTTAACCTCACTCAACCCGCGTAGTTACATTACACAGAAGGCAGAAGTAATTACTTCATAAATTCAACATTTCGTTGGGATATTCAGGCTTATTTGTTTATCATTTGCCCTGAATTCTGGGTCTGTAATTCTTCCTAAATTCATTTACCATGTGATATCTGTTTTCTCATTTTATTTACTACGTCAGTTCTAGGTTGGTAACCATTCCTCGATTCATTTACCTAGTCAGTTCTGAGTTGGCAGCTCTGCCACAATTCATTTATCATGTCAGTTCTAGGGTGGTAACAATTCCTCGATTCATTTACCTAGTCAGTTCTGGGTTGGCAGCGCTGCCATAGTTCATTTATCATGTCAGTTCTAAGTTAGTAACCTTTTCTCAGTTCATTTAACTTGACAAATCTCGGTTAGCAGCTCTTCCTTGATTCATTTATCATGTCAGTTCTAGGTTGGTAGCCCTTCTTTAATTCGTGTATACAAATTCCAAATATCTTAATTTTAATTTTAATCACGCGTTTACTTTCTTGAACAATGCAATAGATTTTTTGTTTCAGGTCTGTAACAACACTTTTATATTGGTACATGTGTTCACATGATTCGACAAATTTGTGTCCCTGCTGGAAAATCATACAAATAAAGCCAGAAAAAAGCTTTTTCAGGTCATGTGCTTCTCTGTGCCATGTGGTGTAAAATAGCTGTATTGTAGGCACGCTCTGTTTAAAATTAAAATATTATTTATGTATTCGAAATAAATGATTCACAATTAAAAATAAAACGCGTCTTTTACAAAATTATGCCTTCTTTTTAAATGATAGCCTTTCATTTGCATGTCTCTGGTGCTGGTTATAATTTTCAGAACAAAGGTGTGTTGTGTATGCTTACTAAATATATTTCTTGTCTTTAAAAATTTTTTAAGGTTTTGTTCCAGCTCTTCCCTCTTTTTTCTGACATGTCCAGTAGTTTCAAGCCGAACCGCGTTAATTATATCTCCATTAATTTTCTTTTTAACTTTCACATAATTTAGCTTTTTTGGGGGGGGGGATCAAATTTCTCCATATCAAACTTGTGTGTGTTTGTTAACATGCTGACAGTCTCTTCATCAATTTTTCGTCCACCCGGCAGTGATTAGTATCACAGTCTGACAGATTGCAACTAAAGCAGACTCAGTGAATCTGTAATCAATTTGAATGTGTGCCTTCACACCAAGAGAAATCGAAATGTGTGTTTGAATGTCGCTATTTTGTGTCACCGTACTACTTTCAACCACATATTCGACAGCACCAATGTTCACTTATCTACAAAAATTACTTTTAATTTTTTCGTGCAAAATTCGTGTCAAATAGTCAACACTAAAATATTATTTTTTCCTTAATTTTAATACAACCTTGCAAAACAATTCTTATTTGGATCTTCAGGAAGTGAACGCCTACCTGCTCCAATTCCTCACACAGGTTATCAATGTGTCAAACCAGCGACCTAATATTACTACATGCAGATCTGGCAAACTCTAATATTCGAATTGCTGAAAAAATTCTCTGATAGTCTAAGGCACAATCCTGCCTTCTGGCATCCTGTACCTGCAGTAAATCTAACATGCTTTATGAACACTCGTGCAACTGTTTTCAAAGAGCAAGATTTATAACAGACCCTGCCACTCCACTCATGTCCATTTTCCGTCACGGAAGTATTTCTAAATAATCTGTCCAGGTCCGAGGAAATGTGTAAAGTTTTGTAACATGTTACCTTCATGGTAAGCAGATGTTAGCCCCTCCCCAACACCCAAGCTTTAGTACCGTCATTTGTCACCAGTCAGCGACTACTTGCTCAATACATTCGCAGCTGCCCTCCACATCTGTAGACCGTCTCCACTATGCACAACTGCAGGACGTGCCATACCGTGGTGAGAGGCGAAGCAAATTAAACAAGAGTTTACTCCATTACATGCCACTGGAGAGACAAATTGGGGAGTAGAAGTTAGCTCTACTCTTTCTTTAACTTCAGCGTAAGGCGGGGGTGGGTGGTCAGCGCCACACCCTGGACGCTGTACTCCACAGAAAAGGTGGGTGGACTCCAGGGCAGATCTGGAAGGGTGAGGAAAATATCTCCTTCAACGGAATTCGATCTCCGGACCATCCAGCCCATACGAAGTCATTATAACGACTACGCTATCCTGGCAGCCATCTTAAACAAGAAGCCATAAAATATTAGTATCCCATTTTTGTATTAAGTTTTTTTTATGTATGTAAGCATGTATGCATAAAAGTTCTTTTTTTTTTAATGGCAGGTACATTGATTATTTATCATTGACCTATGCGACCAATAAAAATAGAATATTAAAAGTTACATTATAAATACTACACTCAACAGGAGAAAAAAACATTAAAAACATTCAAAATAAACATAGGGTTCCTAATAACGAGGAGTAGTCACAGAAATAGAACGGAAGAAGTCAGTTCTCCATCATTTCTGTCCTGGCCTCCCACTATCGCTCACACTCTGTCCCACTCAGATAACGCGGTACAGCGTCTTAGATGGTTTCTGTATGCATAAACGTATTCACGCATATATGAGTGTATTCGGGCAAGTATGTATGCATGCATGTATGTATGTTCATCTTAAAACAGGTCATGGAGGTCCACAGGCGCAGTAGAGGAATAGCTCTATTCTTTCTTTAACCTCGACGCTAGATGCGGTGGGTAGTCGACGCCATGCCAAAGTCGCTTCACTCCCTTAAAAAAAAAGTACCCATAGTATTGGAGGCTGGGTGGTCCCCAGGACCGATGTGGACGGGTTCGGAAAATTTCGTACGTATAAATATATGCAGGTTACGTATTTACAATTTGTTAACTAAGAAATAGTACCTCAGAATATGTACCGTCAAGTGATTAGATAATTATTTGAAACGGGTGAAAGAGAGCTCTCTTGGCCAAATAACAGCGAGATACTGTCTCGACATTTACCGGGAAGGACTGAGGTAAATAACCACATCATTCGTGATGCCCTTTTCTTCTGACCGAGATTTAAACTTGGAATATTCAGAATACCTATGAGTGGTAATAGGTTCTGCGACTGTTTTAATGAAATTGCTTCATGATACCTCGTGTCATGTAGACTAAATAAAAATGCTTTATTTTTTATTTTGTTTGTGGCGCAAAAGCGCAAACCGGGCCTAGGCCGACTCGTTGTAAGGTTTCTAGATCACACAAAATTAGATACAAACACACACACACACACACACACACAAGCACACACAGACACTTAAGGTAGGAATTCTCTCACAGGGTGATAAGCCCTTCGCCAGGCCCCTAAATACACAACACAAAAAAAAGAACATCAATACCCTCAGCGGATTTTGAAATCGCGATCCCAGCAAATGGGCGGACCAAGACTTTGTCTTAGACCGCGTGGCCACAAGAATCATTCCACTAAATAAACACACGAATTTAAAAGGCCTTGAACAAATGAATAACTTACTTAAATTTGAAAGTACATTAAAATTCGTCTGTACGAAGTGTGTTACTGGTAACTGAATCGTTTATAATCATAAAACTCTCTTGCAGAAGATAAAATAATGAAACGTTGTTTTGTAAATTCTCTGAACACACACTCTATGAATAACATTTATTTTTCTTTCAGTCAGAACAATTTGAAGTTAATGTACGTTGCATGGTAACCTAAGTGTAAAGTTTCAAAATACCCAAGTTCAGAAAGCTGCATAAATAGCCTTGTATATGTGTACATGGAAGTGGGATAGGAGGGCATGAATTGGATTAATCTGGCTCATGATAGGGACAGGTGGCGGGCAATTGTGAATGCGGTAATAAACCTTCGGGTTCTATAAAGTGCGGGGAATTTCTTGTATAGCTGAAAACCGGTTAGCGTCTCAAGAAGGACTCTGCTCCATGGAGTGATTGAGTGAGTGAGTGAATGAGTAAGTGAGTGAGTGAGTGAGTGAGTGAGTGAGTAAGTGAGTGAGTGAGTGAGTGAGTAAGTGAGTGAGTAAGTAAGTAAGTATGTACGTACGTACATATGTACGTATGTACTTACGTACGTATGTACGTACGTACGTATGTACTTACGTATGTATGTACGTACGTACGTACGTACGTGGGGCTACCCAAAAATTCGGGGAATTTGACCATAAAAAAGTTTCCTACCGTAACTCGTAGTGTCCACCATCCCCGTCGACGTACTCCCCTTGGGCATGTATACAGCGATCCCAGCGTGTTTCCCACGATTTCTTGCATCCCTGGAAGTTCTAAAATGTGTGTCGATAACCTCTTGCGTTTCTGCGTGGATCTCCTCATTCGTGTCAAAACGACGCCCTTTCAGCCGTAATTTCATCTTGGGGAATAGGAAAAAGTAGCATGGGGTGAGATCAGGCGAATAGGGGGTGGGGAATCACTGTAATGTTTTGGAAGTCAGGAATTGTCGAACAATGAGTGATGTGTGAGCGGGCGCGTTGTCATGGTGGAGAAACCAGTTGTTTTTTCCCACTTCTCTGGACGTTTGCGTCGAATGCCCTCCCTCAGCCGCTTCAAAACCTCACAGTAAAACTTGCAATTGACGGTTTGACCACGAGGTACGAATTCCTTGCGGACAATGCCTTGGATGTCGGGAAAACGATCAACATGGACTTGACATTTTTGCGAACTTGACTCGCTTTTTTTCGGCCGCGGTGAATTGGGCGACTTCCACTGCGACGACTGCTGCCTAGTCTCAGGGTCATAACCATACACCCATGTTTCAACACCGGTTATGATATTGGAGCTGAAGTTGGGGTCGTCTCTGGCTTGTTGTTTGAGTTCCGTGCAGACGGAAACGCAAAGGGCCTTCTGGCCGTCGCTCAGCAGTCTTGGCACAAATATCGCAGAAATACGTCTCATTTTCAAATCATCTGCCAAAATGCGTTGAACGGGCCCGTATGACAGTCCTACTATCTCACAACCATCGTAGATATTTTGCCTACGATCTGCAAGGATAGCCTCGCGAACTTTTTCTATGTTTTCCAGTGTTATGCTTGTCGACGGTCGTCCAGAACGCTCATCGTCGTCGACAGACGTTCGTCCGTCCTTGAAGCGTTTGTACCATTAAAAAGTTTTGCTTTGGCTAATGGCATTATCTCCGAAGGCTTCCTGTAGCATTCGGTGGGTTTCTGCAGCAGTTTTTTAAAGACTGAAACAAAATTTGATGCAGATTCTTTGCTCCTTAAAATCGGTCATATCAGTTGTAAAAAAATTCACCGGATAACTAAAACATAACCTAAAAAAACGCACTGAACTTAATAACACGTCTTCTCAGCTTCACAACTGATGACACACAGATTCACAAAGCATACTGCTAGCCACATCTATCGGCGAAAGGGCATAAAACAACCGGTTCGGGCGCCCTATTTATATTCCCCGAATTTTTCTGTAGCACCACGTATGTAAGTAAATAAGTGTACGTGTACATACTATATGTATATTATGTACGTAAATGAGTATACGCGTACGTACTATATACATATAAAGTATGTACACGTATACTTATTTACTTACATACTTATATATACATATATATATACATACATATACACACAAAATGTGATACTTCCGCTCTTTCACCATCTCCATCTTCTTCCTGAAGTCTTTTTCCAGACAGGCACACGGCAGTGACTGCGCGAGACAAGATTCTTCTCCAAACTCCATCTTAAGAGGTGAAAGATAGAATATTTCGTTGAGTTTACCTACATGCAAATTCAGACCTTATGCAAAACTTATTCCACGCAGTTTAGCTCTCTGAAAGAGAGTTGTAACAAGTGTAGCACCTGCTACACATTCTGAGACTATGCGTTTTGCATACAGAATATCTGTTTGGATTTCAGAATAAGAAGCGATTACTTCCCCGAATAACATTAACCGCTTGATCTTTGTGAAAGAGAAGCAGTTGTTTTACCTGGGACTGGAAATTAATTTATAAATATTATTCAAGAGAAATTAATGACTCCTAATTCGAAGGGATAATGCTTTATGCGGAATACATTATCATTTCACCTGTCTCTGATTCTCGAAGAACCTCGCACAAATTCTTACGGTACCAATTTACCACACAAAAAAGAAAATTCCATACAGCGTATACGAAAATCTGATATCTCTTATTACTACTATAGTTACATGTTGTAATTTAATATCAAGGAAAATAGTACCCACCAGGACATAAAATGTATCAACTGTTATTGGGAAATTCTATAGCAGAGTAGATTTAAATACGTTGTACAAAATCCAATTTGTCTGCTGTTTAATGCAGGAAGCGTTTCCTTACAGACTTGAAAACTCCTTTTCCCTTTGAGGAATTTACTTTTCTACAAACTCAAATTCTATTCCATGTATGTATTGAACCAAATATACACGCCACTTCTTAACACCGTCATTGAGAAGCTCAAACCTGGAAAATTTCCTAAAATGAAGCCAGTAATATTGCAGTATTCATTTTGAGAGAATCTTTTTTTTTTATCAGCAAACTGAAACTTCGGTAAACCCCGCTTTCAACTTCCATTACAGGGAAGTCCAGACTTTCGTGCAGCGCAGTCAGGAAAAGACCTGGTTTACAGAGCAGAGGGAGAAACTATTGCAAATTTGAATTCTGATTAGAATGGAATGACAGTATTTAACTACTTTTTTACCAATTATTTAGAAGAAGGTGTAAGATGCTGAATCAACAACAGACAGATTATTAGTTTATTTAGCGGTGAATAGAATAAATGTTTTCAAACATGAATTGGCAAAATTGTTGGCACAAGCCGTCGTATTCTGAGGATGAACAGAGGAAAATCACAATCACTAAGTGTCCAATATGCAGATCTAAATTCGCCACTGCGGCCTCCCGAATGGGTCTACAGAATAGGATGGTTAAAATGCTCTGACGCTAAAGTCAAATAATGCTGTGTTTCAATTCTTGAACAGTTCTATCTAAAGAAAATGAGATCGCCTATATTTATAGAAAAATTAGATGGGTTACACAATTGACTGTGCAGTTTGCTTGCGGTATTTGACTTCTATATTTACATCTGATACAAGTATACGCTAATTCTGCACAGATATACACAGTTTAGAGTGATAAAATGTCACTCTATTAAGCTCAACACAAGGTCTGGGTAACCGATGATAAGTTAAACTTTAGTAGTTTAATTCCAAGCAGCAATTCACAAAAATATCTGTCCCATTTTAAGTTCTCAAGCGTTATGGCAACACAGTCTTGCAGGTTTTCACACACGTTTCGGTGGAACACATGTGGAGTCCATCTTCACTGCAACACTTGGTATGTTGGTGGCATATACCTTCGAAAAGTTGGTATATAATCACCATAACACATCGCGCCATAACCTGAAATACCGCAATTTCGAAAAGCAATAATCTATGAATACCTAAATGCTGTTTCGATAAAACATCAGTGGGAGATTTCAGGTCCATAAGAAAGCCTACTTGCTGCAGTGCTACAATTGCTGACTGAATTTCGATCGGATATTTCATTGGAGGGACCTACATAAACGCTTTTCTGCAAAATGTAATTTTTGGTTTTGTGTAATTTAATTCCAATACTTCATACATATCAAGTATCTGTATGCATGGGTCATATCCCTTCTTACGAAGTTAAAGGGTGATCGTGTAGTAAGGAACCTTCTCAATTTTAATGAAATACGGTGGTTTTTTATTATTCGGCCTATGCACTGTGCCAGGCGGTCAAGTTTACACTATTACAAGCTGTTTCCTTTAACATCCACTTTAATGTTATCGTTCCATATATGCCTACTAATTTAAAGCTCTAAGAACTTCCGTAAATTGCTCAAGAACGGTTTGTCATAAAGGCAAGCTTTGGGACTGACGAGCATACTACACATACCTAACGAGGGTCTACATTTGTTATTTTAAGCTCTTACAATGTTATAGTGAAGTAAACACAGCTTTGGATAAAGTATATCAGACAATACCTCTTGCTTTACTTTAAAAGTGACTGCTTAGTTTCATCTCAGTCATGTGGACACGGATTATTTCTAGTGCTGTTAGAAAGTAATACAGCTTGCTGTCATTTAATAAGAAATCTGCGACTTTCCGCTTTGTAGCGCAGTGCATCAACCAGCTGCGCCACTGCATACTCTCGGACCGCAACAGAATGGTCAAAATTGGCGGGAAAGAAGAGAGGCGTATAGTGTGAAGATACTTGCTAAGGCAGACGCAAGGAATAAAATCAAAGTTCGTTCTTTCTGCTTCTCGACTTTAGATAGTGAATTATAAAGAAAATGTATCGATATTGTAGTATTTTGGCGATACTTTGTTACACTTCGCACTACTCATATTTTGAAAATTTTCCATCCTCTGGTGATTCTATAATATAAAAAATACTTCGAAAAGCAAAACTATTACAAAGAAGCCTAAAAGTTTAATAGTACCGAAAGATAACGTGTTTATATTCCAACGTCTAAATTAAATAATATCTTAATAACACCCAAAACAGAAATGTATTCATCTCATACTCGTATTTAAATCTCAGCCTTGCCTGAAAAGCATTACCCTTCCTGCAGGCAAAGGGTTTTTTGCGTCAGATTAAATTACAGGCGAAAAAAGAAATTTATATGTATCTCATTTATTAATACACTTGCTTTGAAACATGAATGGAATTAAAACTGTCGGAAGATTCCACACTGTGCTTACTGCGTACCTGGTATCACAAATAGTTTTCCTGGAGAATCTTTTATGTAAAAAAAATATCAATTTATTATTTATCACAATTGTTTTGCTTTATATTTTGTAGTTAACATGAAGAGTTCTAAACCATTTCTGTGTATCAACGCCATGTTATTAAGATACACGCTCCAAAACTTTAGACCTCGGAATTTGGTGGACGCAATGTCCCAGTGCCTCTGCCCAATTGAGTATTACATTCGCCCTACGAGCAGCAAATCTCAACCAGTTCTTAAACTTTAATGCAATTATTCATTGCATAATAAGCTTGCCGCCTTTTGCTTTGCTAAACCACAAACACCATCATGTAATTTTAAAAGTTCTTCCCTTATGGAGTGTGATGCTTGGTCCTTTGCATCAGTGACTTGAGTAAATTGAGGGTGCTGAGGAGAAAACTGAGGTATAAGTAGGAGGAAGTAAGAGGAGGTGGAAAATAAATGCATAATTAAGAGCTTCATGATTCATGCACTACATACATACATACATATATACATGTTGTGCATGAGTCATATTCTTCTGATATGCGCACCAAATGTTTAAACATGAGTAAAACGTTTCGGAGAAACCTGCTAAGTCTATCTGTTGGGTAGAAGGTGGATAAAACACGTTCCTCAGACAGTCGTCAAACGTTTACGAAAGGTACACGACGTCACTTCCCGGGAGACTTCAAATTAAACAGAGAATATTTTTAATTTGGATGATAATTTTAACATTATTTTTTTGGAACTAGATGTTTCACATCACTGAAACTACGAAATACGAAACAAATAACAACAGTATGATAAGTTTTTAATAATTATGAACAACGGACTAGGCTCACAGAAGCCAGGATCTCATTGATGAGGAAATTAAGGAACGCAGTTGAATAGAGGCTAAAACTTGGTTTTCACTCAACAAATTCCTAACGAAGGACTACGACCATTGATTCTTTATCTTTCACGACGCTTCGGACCCTTCTTGGGCCATGGCCTAACCGTTGCCGAGGTACAGGACAATTCAGTTTTAATGATGTAAGGATAGCAGCCTCACTGCCAATCTTCAACTTGGAGGCGCTCCAATGATTAGCTAATTTTAAATCAGATACTAAACTCTAATTACAATTTAATTATATGCACTATTAATTTGTTTTACATTACACTATTTATTTAGGAATCCAATCTTCTACTGCAGCCCATGAAATTCCTCTTTCCAAGGCACATATACAAGTGTCTTTGCGCCGTCACTTCTTTACTTGACACGTCAAGATCAAGGACCACAGAGTAAAGGTTCTCTGAATAATCTCACGTGATGCATACATATAACTGGGCCTGTGAGATTAGGTAGCAGCAAATTCTATTTAAACACTATAGACAGCCGGTCTCGGTGGTTGCATTCCACCGGAAATGTGAAGAGAATAAATGGGTTTGCTGTTGACCAGCGAGGTCGTTACGTCACGTGCTGGTGTCTGCAGGTCGCATTCTGATCAAACTTCTCTCCCCCAAACTATTACCCTCATCTGTTTGCTTCAACGAACAAAACTACTGCACCATTCCTCCCGCCTAAACTACTTCTAGAAAGAAGAGGTTTGTTTAAACTTTCCCGAAAGTGCAAGTTGAATTTCTTTATTTTGTTTTTAGCCAGCTGAAGCGAAAATCTAACCAAACTCGTTACGGTCGATGAACATACAGTTACCTTATTTTGTCAATAGACCTTTTATCACTATAAAAAACGCTATAAACATGCAGTTATTTTTAGTACACTTACAGTAATTTTCGGCTGTTTTCTGTAACGTTTCGGAAAACATGTTCAACACACTTAAACTGTCACGTGCATCGAAGAAAAATAATAAAATTTCAGGCGAACACAATTAATATTCTCAATCACATGCCTAGGCTACATGTTTCGGATTAATTAACTAATCCATCATCAGCCCTTTCGTACTAGAAAAACTGCAAGGAAATGCAATGATATGTCAACGTAAGTACTTTCGTTATGTGTTCACTGTGGGATCCTACATTACAGCTTATTATTACAATAAAATTGTAAGAGTTAAAACATATTAATATTAAAATTAAAATCAATATTAGGGTTAAATATATATTATGACACAAAAATTGATAAATAAAAAGATATTAAAATTTAAGGCAGAGGCAATAAGAAAAAATGTAAGGAACAAAACAACCCATGCTATATATCACGGGGGATGTGAATCAGGAAATGTCGAATATAAGTACATATATACCGTCCATGGGTAGATGTGCCAGAAGAAACAAGACGGAAGACGTTATTTCTCCTTCTTCATATATGACGTATTATATGCCACAGGCTATAGAAACAACAATGCAAAGCTACATTTTACTGTCTCTGTATATTGTATGAGTCTGCAGAAACAAAAATATCATTTTAGACCTTATATACTTACTTACATACTCCATGGAGCAGAGTCCTTCTTGAGAAGCTAACTGGTTCTGCAGCTAGTCAAGAAATTCCCCGCATTTTATGGAACCCGAAAGTTCATTACCATACTCACAAGTGCCCGCCACCTGTCCCTATCCTGAGCCAACTCCATCCAGTCCCCAAACCCCCTCCCACTTCCTGAAGGTCCTTCTTAATGTTATCCTCCCATCTACGTCTGGATCTCCCCAGTGGTCTCCTTCCCTCAGGCTTCCCCACCAGAACCCTGTGCACAACTCTCCCCTCCCCCATTCGTACCACATGTCCCGCCCATCTCATTCTTCTCGATTTTACCACCCGCACAATATTGGATAAGGAGTACAGATCACTAAGCTCTTCATTATGTAATTTTCTCCATTCCCCTGTTATCGCGTCCCTCTTCGGCCCAAATAATCTCTTAAACACCCTATTCTCAAACACCCTCAGCCTATGTCCCTCCCTCAATGTCAGCGACCAAGTTTCACACCCATACAGGACAACGGGCAAAATTATAGTTCTATATATCTTGATCTTTAAATTTTTTGGGTAGCAAATTGGAAGACAAAAGATTCTGCGCTGAATAATAGCAAGCATTCTCTCACTTCAATATGCTCTTAATTTCTTTCTGAATAGAATTTTGATTTGTTAACTTTTTTCCAATATACACGTAAAACATTTAATCTAGTATACAAAATAACGTGGAGAATGTAATAAAATAATTAGAAAACAAGAATTCGTATCTTCTGTACTAAGATGTATGTATGATTACTCACAGTGTTTGAAGTATTATGTGATATAACCAGGGGAATACGACACGCAGCACAGTACCCGATTTGTTTACATCATTATCACACAGCGATCAACCCAAGACAAGTTCACAACCAACGACAGTGGGTTGGGGTGAAGCGGGGAGGGTAAGGGGAATCATAAATGCAGCACTTCTTTACAGTTGGCATTCGAGTCATGTTGATATTCAGTCCATCACTGTTTATGCTCAAGTAAATTCATTTCTTTAACAATATATATATGTATATATATATATAAATTTTAAATAACTAAAACGCTTTAATTGATGACACTAATTTACATCCATTTTCTATATCACTTGCTCTATTTACATGAACTATTAAATATATATACACTACTTTCTTATAGGTGCCTTTGTTAGAAACTCGCCAAATATCTTTAAAAAAATGAAGAAATTTTCGATAATAAAAACAGTGTGCAATGAACAATATTTGTTGTTTCCACAGAGCTAAAACCCAGATTAAGGTGTTATATTTACAAAATACCGTAGTTTCGCTGATTTTTCGCTTCTGTTTATTACACATTATAGTTAGATGTACATTGGTCAAATGTTCAAGAAAATCTCAAGTTTACATACCGTGTTCCTTTGTCCATGAAGCTCTGTAGTTTCGCAAACTGATGCCTTCTACTTACAACAGTGTAGCTTCGTGTACTGCGGACTACTATTCAAAACACAACACATTCTTTGACAATAAAATACCGTTTACAAAAATATATATACTTGTATGCTATGTTCTTCTGTGTATGATATTTTCTAGCCTCATAGGATTTTTTTTATGTGAATGACATACTGTAATATCGTAGACTGTAATATTCAGTGTATGCTATTCTGTAATTTCTTAGTCTGTGTTCTTTGTATGACATTCAGAAATTTCGTATGTAATGTTCTTCTGTATATGACAATATGTTACTTGGAACGGGGTAATATCCTGTGTACGACACTCTGTAACTTCGTAGGCTGTAATATTCTGTGTATGTCACTGCGTAGTTTCGTCAGCTGTTTTATTTTGTGTATTATGTGTAATTTCGTAAACTGTTTTTTACTCGGTATTACACTTTGTGATTTCGTAAACTGTGTTCTTTTATGTGTGAAGTTCTGTAAATTTGTAGGCTTTGTTTTTCTGTGTATGTCTGCTTATTTTCCCAGGCTGTTTTATTCCGAATATGACAATCTGTTGTTTCGTGGGTTGTGTCTTTCTCGTTATGGCACCCTGTTTATTCGTGCAATGAGGTATTCCATTTACATTACCTTGTTTCGTGGGCTGTATTGTTCTATTGATCGCTTCTCATGTTTTGAAAATGTAGTTCTAAAGTGTGTGGTCTTCATCAAATGATATTTGACAGGTTTGTAAATTATGGCTTTTCTTTAGAACTACTACGTATCGCACCCTACTACCGGTGTTTCTGCATCTTCAGAGCAGAATGCGCCTAATTAAAGACACGTCAGTCTTGCGGGCTCCATTTTATAACAGAGCGAATTCCGCAGTCACACTGTGTATGTGTAAACTCTGATATATACATACGTTGCTTGAGGGTATTCGGCGGCTTATTTCTTAAAGCCAATTATATTTTTTATTAAGATTAAGTGTACACGTGCTTCGTTTGTACCGCCGGAATTTGTGACATTTCTCTTGGAGTTGTTTTTTTTTTTCTTTTATACAAGTGTAGGTTAGGATTAGAAATTAATACTACTGCTCTCACTTAACATACTTAACCACAACTTCAGGACGAAAAGTAGTTTAGTTTTCCTTGAGTTTAAATGCGTGCAATATGCAGACGAATTGACGGGGTGTTGAAAATGAAGCATATGGACAAGTCTTATCTTGTTTTTCTAAGAGTATATCACATTTCTCTTTACTGTTACTCGCACATTTCTGTCTCAAGAGATGAAGAAATTCTCCGGTTGCGAAGTAGTTAGTAAAACCTATGTAAGCTATCATAAATGATGGTTAAACTGAAGCTCTGTCAGTAGCAAAATCCCACGGCAGTCTTTTCCTATGCAGAATTTTCAATCTACACGCTTGTTGTCAGAATAAAAAACCCTCAAAATATTTATGGTAAACAATAAGGGCGCTGAGTGATAACACGCACGACAAAAAATCCTAAGTGAGGATAATTCCGTAACGGCACCCAGATGTAATTTCCGTGTAAAACATGGGGTTTGTTTACCTAGTTTCTGTTATC
>JGI20166J26741_11581140_pt1 | contig 23615 bp, 16 predicted proteins | sample TergutCu122P5_FD_26741 | JGI IMG/M metagenome (IMG submission 26741)
AACTATCTTCCGACCTTGTGCTCGCAGAAAGCGATCTGCAGGGACATACCGAAACTTATGGAGGTTGTCCTGTGATAATTCAGGGAAGAGCGATATCATCGGGGAAAGTGGAAGGCACGGTCCTGAAACTCAACGAAACGTTCAGTTTTCTCGGAGGCGTCAATGCGACCACCGGGGATCTCAAGGTTGCCGAAGGGAACATCGCGGGGAAAGTGTTCGTTTTCTATGCAGGCAAAGGAAGCACAGTAGGTTCCTTTGTGATGTATGATCTGATGGTCCACGGTAAGGCGCCGATCGCAGTCGTCAACAATACCGCAGAGACGATTGTCACCACGGGTGCGGTGATATCCTCGATACCGATGGTCGACAAGATAGACATCGATCTCCTTCAGGACGGCGACGATGTCATAATAGATGGCGACAACGGCACCGTGGAGATAAAAGGCATCAGAGTGGTCCAAACGGTCTCGTGCGCACTTCTCAACGAAAGCGGCAAGGTCCTGCTTCTCAAACGTCCAGACACAGCAAAGTCGTTCCCCTCAAGAAGATCGCTTGTTGCGGGCAAGGTAGAGCCGGGCGAGGACATCGTGAACACTGCACCCAGGGAAATAATGGAAGAGACACGGATCAAGGTCTCTGAACCGGATGCACGTCTCCCGCCGATATTCGTAAGAGAAGGGAGTACCATCTGGGAGGTCTATCCCTTCCTTTTCAGAGTGAGGAACCCCAGGCCAGTATTGAACAAGGAAAATCTGAGTTTCGAGTGGATCACGCCGGAGGATATCAAGAAAGATTCATCCATCGTACCGCAGACATACGATGTTGTCAATAAAATGTTAAAAATGTTGAAATGAGGGCGCACGCCCTCGGTTTTTACTGTTCAGCAGAACTTATACCGATCACTATGTCCTTTCCCGTGACATCCCATGTCTTTATCTCATCCCCGCCGGGGCTGTCTGTGAAGACCAGTTTCTTTGCCCTTACCTCGGACGAGATATGATCCGCCCATGTGTTGAAAAGGCCCACCAGATAAGGTTCGGCGCTCACATCGCAGTTTATGTACTGTTCGACGTTGAGCTTCATGTCCTTTCTCATCTGCTGTATCCTTCTGATGAGCTCTCTCGCATAACCTTCCGCTTCGATCTCCGGCGTTACGTCAAAGTCGATGAAGATCTTCCCGCCGTCGAACTCGACCCCTTCCAGATCCTTAACTTCGCTGTCGGATCTCACATACTTTATCTTCTTGATGTTGCCCTGCTGCATCAGGACTTCTTCAAAGACCGATATCGATTTGTTGACATCTTTCTCGCCTTTGATGAATATCTGTTTCAGAGGCCATCTGAGCTTGCTTCCCATCTTCGCCCTTTCCGCGGCTATGACCTCAATGACATTCTGTATCAGGTAGGTGCTGCGCTCCAGACCGTCATCGAAGAGGGATTCGTCGCATTTCACCCAATCTTCCATGTGGATCGATTGTTTCTTACCGCACATGTGCTGATAGATCTCCTCGGCAATGTGGGGGGTCAGCGGCGCAAGAAGCAAAGCGGTGTTCATTATCGCATAATGAAGAACAAAATAAGAAGCCATCTTGTCGTCGTATGAATCGCTGCCTTCGCTCCAGCTCCTGTCCCTTACAAGACGGACGTACCAGCGGGAGAGGTCCTCCATGATGTAATCCTCAAGCGCTCTCGCGACCTTGTGAAGCTCTCTGGACTCAAGGCCGAGAGTGACCGCTTTCTTTACTTTTTCGGTTCTGGAAAGCATCCATTTGTCCTCGTTCCTAAGATTCTTGCTGACGCTTTCCAAGGTATGGGCGGACGGTTCGTAATTATCTATGTTCATGTATGTGGAAGCGAAGTTAACGACGTTCCAGTATGTGTTGAGGATCTTTCTCGCATTCTTCGGCCCGTCCTTCTGGAAAGCTGTATCTTCCCACGGAGCATTCGCTTTTATCAGGTAAAGTCTGAGAGAATCCGCTCCGAGCTCGTTTATTATCTCCAGCGGTTCGATCACGTTCCCCTTTGACTTGGACATCTTCTGTCCTTTAGGATCGAGCACCCAGCCGTGCATCATGACCTCGTCGTAAGGGGCGCGGCCGAAGGACACTACTCCGGACGCAAGCTGGGTATAGAACCATCCTCTGGTTTGGTCGTGGGCTTCGATTATGAACTTTCCGAATCCCCACTTTTCGAAACCCTCTTTTTTTGCGGGATATCCGAACTGCGCCCATGCGGCCACGCCGGAGTCGAACCAGACATCCAGAACATCTTTTACTCTGTGCATGACGGACCCGCATTTCTTACACTCAAATGTGACCTCATCTATCCACGGCCTGTGGGTGTCCATTCCTTCTTTGTACCCGATGCCGCCGCGAAGGTCCTTGTACTGACCTACAACGTGCATCTCTCCGCATTTGCACTCCCAGACGGGTATGGGTATCCCCCAGTACCTCTGCCTGGATATGCACCATTCTCTTGCGCCTTCGACCCAGTTCTTCTCTCTGGATTCACCGGCCCATTCCGGGACCCACTTGACCCTCTCTGTCTCTTCGAGCATTTTTTCTTTGATCTCCGGAACTTCGATGAACCATTGGCGGGTGTTCCTGTATATTATGGGTGTTTTGCATCTCCAGCAGTGCCCGTACCTGTGCTTTGTTTTGTCGGAATTGAAAAGTAATCCTTTATTGGCCAGGTACTTCAGTATGTCCTCGTTGGCGGTCTTTACCTTCTTGTCGGCCATAAGGGGGAACTCTTCTGTGAACCTGCCCGATTCTCCCACGGGGCAGAACGGTTCGATGCTGTATTTTTTCCCGGTTTCGTAGTCATCCGGACCGAATCCGGGCGCCGTGTGGACCAGACCGGTATTATTTTTTTCCACATAGTCGGCGTTCAGGACCTTGAATGTCCATTTGCTTCTCTTCAGGTGTTTCTCGTCTATGAAGAACGGCGGTATGTACTCGAGACCTTCCAGTTGTTTTCCCGACATTTTCTTTATCACATCGAACTTGTCGTAACCGCCCTTCTTTGCGACGTATTCTGCCTGGGACAGCATGCAGATGACCGTTTCTTCCTTTTTGTCAGATGTGAGCTTTACCTTTGCGTATTCTTCTTTCGGGTGTGCGGCAACCGCCATGTTCGACGGCAGGGTCCATGGGGTCGTTGTCCATATAACCAGAGATGCGCTGCCATCTTTCAGCGGGAACCTTACTATCACGGAAGGGTCCGTCTCATCCCAGTATTCGATCTCGGCCTCTGCGAGAGCGGTCTCGCATCTGGGACACCATGTGATGACCTTGCTGGAAGGTCCGAGTAATCCTTTTTCGTATGCTTTGCTGACCGTCCACCATGCTGACTCGATATAGTCTAACTTTATTGTTTGATATGGGTTGTCCCAGTCCATCCATACTCCCAGCTGCTTGAACTGGTCGGTCATGCTTTCTCTCAATTCGACTGCGAACTTCTTGCAGGTGTCTACGAATTTATCTATTCCGATCTCTTCGATCTCTTTCTTTGAGTGAACACCTATCTTCTTTTCGACCTGAACTTCGATCGGAAGCCCGTGCATGTCAAAACCCGGTTGATCTCGGACATTGTAACCGTTCATTCTCAGATATCTGATCATGATGTCCTTCAGGGTCTTGTTCATCGCCGTTCCGAGGTGGATCGCACCTGTTGTATACGGCGGGCCGTCAAGGAAGTGGAATTTCTCTCCTTTGGACCTCAGTTCTTTGGTCTTCTCATAAGCTTTGGTCGAGTTCCAGTAGCTCTGGATCTCTTTTTCTATTACTGGCGCATCATAATTCGCGCGGACCTGCTTTATCATCGCTAATCCTCTTTTGCCCGGTATATCTTGCCAGGCGGTAGAAGGCAATCATCATTATGATTAAATAGTTACGCTATTGGTCCGAATGTGTCAGAACCAAGCATCTAAGCTGCGTTGGCTTTTTTTAGATCTGTTGTTTTTTCTTGCAACATCGATCCTATCTAACGTTCCTTCGATCCTTTCTCTGGAGAAATCATATCCTTCCAGCATGCCGATGATCTTATCCCTTTGAATTTCCGAGGAGGTTGTAGAATAATCGTCGGTGTATTTGCTTTTCAGGAAGATATCTCTCACATCCTGATACAGAGGAATGTCATAGGACTTGGATGAGATCACATGTTCCAGATCCCCATGGTCCTTGATCAGCTTCAAACCTTTCTTCGGACCTATTCCCGGGATGCCTGGGTTGAAATCGGTACCCATCAGGATACATATATCCACAAGCTGCTCCTTCGTTATTTCCAGTGACTCCAAGAATTCTTTTGAATCAATGACCTCTGTCCTTACATCCTTATACTGATCCTTCCCGGGGACCTTCCTCCTGCCGGTAATGGTCATGTTCCTTACAAGTGTGGGTGCACCGAATAACAGCGAATCGAAATCCTGCGACGCTGCGGCCCAGACATCGCCTTTCGAGCACATATACGCCGCCTGCCCCTCCCCGTCAGAAGGAGCGTCCACCATCGGTAAGCCCAGATATGATATGAGCTCTCTTGATGATTCCCTTATCTCAGGCGTCATTTTCGACGTTTGCTGTGCTTTGGAGAATGCTTTTTTGATATCTCCTTCTTCGATCGCCTCTTCCCACTCGTCCGCGGCCTTCTCGCGTCTCTCTTTCCTCTCGGCGAGTATTGCCATTTTCAGCGGGTGTGGTTTGCCGTCGAACACAAAACACGGTTCTATCCCGCTGGTGATGAGATTTGCAGTGCGATAGAGAAGGCCGGATAAATGAGAGGTCACTCTGCCGGTACGGTCGCATAATGGTTGGCCGTCCGGTTGCCTTATGATAGAAAGGAACTGATATATTGTGTTGTACGCATCGATAGCGACCGTCTTACCTTCAAGTTCGGACAACTCCACGGTTTTGGGCTCTGTCAGGCTGGAAAGATTCACTCCCATGGGAAGACCTCATTGTTCGGCGTTCGGCCCGTACCCTTTCCAGAGTGCGATCTCTTTTCCCATGTCGCTGTGATTAAAAAGGGAGCTCCCAGCCGCAAGCACGGTCGCACCCGCATCAACGCACAATTTTCCGGTGTTCCTGTTTATCCCGCCGTCGACAGATATCTCGAGCCTCGGGTTCTGAGCATCGGCATACTCTCTGACCCAGCCGATCTTCGACAGGCCCACTTCTTTGAAGCTCTGGCCGCCGAACCCTGCCTGCACGGTCATGATCAGCACCAGATCGACCAGATCGAGATAAGGTTCGATACTCTCGATGGGTGTTCCTGGGTTCAGGGTTATTCCGGGCTTGATGCCGTGATCCATTATACTCTTGAGGGCTCCTCTGATATCCCCGTCCGCTTCCACGTGGACAGTGAGCATATCGGAACCGGAATCTGCGAACGCTTTAACGTACCTGACAGGGTCTTGGATCATAAGGTGGACATCAAAAGGCATCTTGGTCAATTTCCTCAACGATGCGACCACGGACGGACCTATTGTGATATTCGGTACGAACATCCCGTCCATGATGTCGAGGTGCACCCAATCTGCTCCGGCGGATTCTATTCTCCTGACCTCTTCCCCCAGTTTGGAGAAATCGGCGGACAGCATGGACGGTGCGACCTTGGTCATGAATGGGCTAATGCACTCATCTGATTTAAATTTTGGATTTGAACTGTGTGTTTTGCACGCTCTCGGAAAGGGTCAATCGCTCTTGCCATGGGCGTGATCGACATTTCGAACGAACCGCCATCTATTTCCCAGGTGCAAAGCGGCTTTACGTTCCAGTTCGTTTCGACATCCAATAACTTTTCTTCGCGCAATGAGAGGACATGTGTGATGTCAGGTGCATATGACGTAGGGTCGCTCAGCGGCGGCTTCTCCTGATTTCAAATATGCGCTTATCGTTCAATCGTTTTGCAGCGAAAACACCGCTCGATCCGAAAGAAAGCGGTTCCCACTATAGTTTATGAAAAAAGTCAACGCACAACCTCCGACCAGAACTTTTCAAGAAAATAATATATCTTTCGTTTCAGTTAAGCATCCATGGCACTGACCAACCACAATAAAACGGAAAAGGTCTGCGATGTTTCCGGCTGCGACAAAGAGGCAGAGAGGTCTATAAACATGAAACAGTTCGCCAAGTCCTCGTTAAAACTCAAAGATTCGAACGTAAGAAGCGTGCACCTCTGTAAAGAACATTATAAGACATATAAGAAAGAAACAAAGACAAGCAGAGAGATCGACCAGATCTACCGATGAGGAAGAAATGCTGGACATTTTGTTCCTTGGCACAGGCGCAAGCATACCTTCCAGAGAAAGAGGGATGCCGTGCGTGGCGGTGCGCTGCGATTCCGAAGTTGTGCTTTTTGACTGCGGCGAGGGTACACAGAGACAGATGATGGTTTCGCCGATGTCATTCATGAGGATCAAAGGGATCTTCATAACACATATGCACGGGGATCATTTCCTCGGGCTGCCGGGCCTGCTTCAGACAATGGGGCTTTCCGGGAGGAAGGATAAATTGGTGGTATGCGGGCCGGAGGGGCTGTCTGCGGCTCTCAAAGCGATATTTTCGGTGTGCGAAGGGAACATTGAATATGAGATAGAGGTCAGAGAGATAGCGCCCGGCGAAAGAATAGAATTCAATGGTTTCGCTGTTTCGGCATTCAGAACAGACCACAGCATACCGTCTTTCGGTTACAAATTGGTCGAGAATGCATTCAGAGGCAGGTTCAACAAAGAGAAAGCGATCAAACTCGGTCTGAGACCCGGTCCGGACTTCTCAAAGCTTCAGAACGGCGAAACGGTGAACGGTGTGACTCCCGAGATGGTCATGGGATCCTCAAGACCCGGCTGCAGCATCGTTTACTCCGGAGACACAGTCCCGTGCATGGAACTTTCAGAAGCCGCCGCTGGAGCCGATGTGCTCATCCACGAGTCGACCTTTTCCGGGAAAGAATCGAAGCTCGCCGCAGAGCACAAGCATTCCACATGCGTTCAAGCTGCCGAGACGGCAGAAGAATGCGGATGCAGGATACTGTTTTTGATACACATAAGCAACAGGTACGACGATAAATGGTTCATTGAAAAAGAAGCGAAGGCCATCTTCGACAACATTGTCGTCCCGAGCGATATGGACATGTATAAGGTGTCAATGGCCGAGATACGGCTGGTCTGAACATCTTCAAATCCGTTTTCGTCTGAATTAATTTATTAATGGGGAGAATAATACATCAACATCATACTAATGTTTATGGTGCGTCAAGAAGGAATGAAAAATGGGAAAGAAAAATATCTATGTGGCAGGTGTCAATGAGGTACCGCTGCCGAAAAGGAACATCGAGATCGTAGAAAGGAAAGGAATAGGACACCCCGACAGTGTTGCCGATGCGTTAGCCGAAGAGGTAAGCAAAGCGCTCTGTAAAATGTATATCAAAGAGTTCGGGCACGTCCTCCACCACAACACCGACGAGACCCAAATTGCGGCAGGTCAATCAGCCCCGAGATTCGGCGGAGGTACAATAATAGATCCGTCGTTCATTCTTCTTGTGGGCCGCACAACGACCCATATCGCTGTCGGGAAGGAAGAGAAATCCCTTCCATGCAAACCTACCGCTCTCAAAGCGGCCAGAAAATACCTGGATAAGACATTCCCCAATCTGGACGTCGATTCAGAGGTGGTGGTCGATGCCAAGTTGGGAATGGGATCCGACGATCTCACCGGCGTGTACAAAGCGTCCGGACACCTCGCAAACGACACATCGTTCGGAGTGGGATATGCTCCGTTCTCGATAACAGATAAACTTGTTTTGAAAACAGAAGAATACATAAACGGAAACCTTAAAAAGAAACTCCCCGAGAGCGGTCAGGATGTAAAGGTCATGGCATCCAGGGTGGGTAACAAGATAACCCTTACAGTCGCCTGCGCCATGGTCGACAAATACATCGCGGACATGACAGAGTACAGGTCGGCCGTGGAGCAACTCAAAAGCTCGGTACTCGACAATGCACTTAAGATAATAGGCTCGCAGAAGGTCACGGTGGACCTGGACGTCAACACAGGCGATGACTACAAGAGGAAGGTGATCTACCTTACCTGCACCGGAATGTCCCAGGAGATGGGAGATGACGGGTCTGTGGGAAGAGGTAACAGATGCAATGGTCTTATCACACCGAACAGGCCAATGTCAATGGAAGCGACATCTGGAAAGAATCCGATCACTCACATTGGGAAGATATATAACATAATGTCCAAAATGATCGCTGACGATGTGGCGAAGAGTATAGGAGGGGACGCTGAGGTGAGAGTAAGGCTGCTTTCTCAGATCGGAAAACCCGTTTCCGAACCTCTCAACGCATCGATCGACATCGTGACCACGAACGCAGATTCCGACCCGAAACTTCCGAAGTGGAAGTCAGAAGCAGAAGCTATCGCAGCGGACTGGTTGGACAATGTTGACAGGGTATCTGAAAGCATCATAAACGGAAAGGTCAGAACATTCTGATACGGTCCTCGGGGATAAATGATGAAGATAATCGAAGTTCCTCAGTTCGGGCCGATGTTCAGATTCTCTGATGCGAACATCTACTGGGCACTTCATCTTCTGTCTGACGGCAGGAGGATAGGCAGGAAGAAACTGTCCGAGATGGTCGGAGTCGGTGAGGGAAGCATGAGGAAGATCATAGATACCCTGAAGAACTGGAATTATGTCATCGTGAGACAAACGGGCATCACCATCACCAAATCGGGACAGGCGTTCCTTTCTCAGATCCCGATAAGAGTGGTGGATGTCGAACTCGGAGACTCAACGGTCGGGTCCTTCTCTCAAAGCGTATTGGTAATGGGAGTGGCAGACAGAGTGTACAACGGGATGCAGCAGAGGGATGCCGGGATCAAGGTCGGTGCGACCGGCTGCACGACCGTTGTCATCAGGGACGGCGCACTCATGATACCTCCCGACTGGAATGTCGATGAGAGAAACCCGGAGCTTGCATACAAGATCCGGAAGGAGACGGGCATCACACAGAACGATGCCATCATCGTAGGGAGCGCAGACACAAAGATGCTCGCTGTGGAAGCGGCGATAAACGCAGCTTTCGAGCTCATATGAAACCTTTTTATTATTTTACTTAAACTCATGAAACATCTGTTGAACTATTCTGTCATGCAGGGCGTGGAAGAACTTCCACTCGGAGGACATGGTCTGAAAGACATCCGGTGCGATGGGTTGGAGTTGTTCACACTTTTTGAAAGGATACCAGATATTTACAAGGGGATGTCCGTTTCGGTGCATCTCCCGTATGCCGTGGATTGGTACAGCGGGTGGACAGGCAAGGCCGATCCGAACGAGTTTGATAAAGATAACGTGAAATTCGTTATGTTCGGAAGGGACAGGGAAGAGGCTGTCGAGAACATCAGAGCGATGATAAGTTTTGCAACCGAGATAAGACCCGCTTACGGCGTTATCCACGCAAGCACAACGAACCTCGATGAAGCGATGCTCAGGAAGCAGACGGACAACAGCAAAGACGTTCTGGAAGCGTTCTGCGAGATGATGAACAGGGCAGTGTCCGGGTTCAAAGGGAACGAGCCTCCGTTCAAGCTTGTCTTCGAGAACCTCTGGTGGCCCGGATTGAAGCTGAAAGATAAATGGGAGTACGAATACATGGATTCGCACTTAGAATTCGATAACTGGGGGTTCTGTCTCGACACGGGGCACATGATGAACACGCTTGATGATGCGTACGACGAGCGGAGATGCATAGACAGGCTTCTGAAGATATTCGAAAAATATCCCGATGAGATGAAGGACCGAATAAAGAACATGCATCTGCATGTGAGCACCAGCGCAGAATTCAGGAACACCTTCAAAGAAGAGGCCAGACCTCCCGGAGAGACGATGCTCGAGGCTGTTACAAGGATATATCCTCATGTTTCGAAAGTGGATCAGCACAGGCCATTCTCGAACAGAGACTGTAAGCTGCTTGTCGAGGCGATATCTCCGGATTTCGTGACGCATGAGATGAGCGGTCCGACCACGGAGCACGTGATCAGAGATTTTGTTCAACAAAGGGCACATTTTTAATTATACGAATCTTATAAATAATACTTCAATAATGGGACTGCCAGAGGAATTAATAAATGGCGCGTTTTAAAGAAGCTGAGCACAGGCTCCTTGAAAAATCCGTATGCATGAGTTGCTATGCTACGAATCCCAAGAAGGCGGATAAATGCCGCAAGTGCGGATACAGCAACCTCAGGCCAAAAGCAAAAGAGAGCAGAAAGCAGTGATGCTTTTGTGTGAAACTTCCCCAGCTTCTTTTTATGAACGGGGCCGCACTCACTCCTTTAATATACTTCTGGGGCAGTTAGGTATCATCTGATATCGGGAAGTAATAAGATGCATGTTCTGATAGTGGATGACAATGCTGCCCTTCAGGCGGTCCTGGCCGAAGTTATTGCCGATGCAGACAATACGGTCGAGGTCGTTTCTTCCGCCGATACGGCTTATCCGTTAATTATTTCGCATAGCCACGATGTGATGATCATCGATATCGACATGCACAACGGGGAGGGGCTGGCGCTTTTGAACAGGATGCAGAGCACCGTTCCTCCTATAGATATCCCCGTCGTGGTGATCCGAAGCAAGAACAAACAGATACCGCAGGACATCTCGATGATAAAGGGTCATATCGAGAAACCATTCTCATCGTCCGATGTCCGGAGGGAGATAAACAAAGCTCTGGCCGCAAATGCCGAAGCGAACGATCCGCCTCAAATGCTGGAAGAGAAGATCGAAGAGACCATCCCGGAGAGTAAGACCTTTATTCAAAGGAAAGTACCCTTTGGGAGATCATATGTTTTGTTCCGCAGCAGTCCGGCCGCGATAAATGATCTGATAGCATCGTTTGACAATGAAGGTTGCGATGTGCTCGTTGTAACGACCAGAAAAAGGAAGACAATAACAGAATGGTTCAGGAGCGATAATGTAAAAGCTCTTACAATGACGGTAAGGCTGTTCGGCGGCCGTTCAAGCATATATAGCCTCGGCTCTATGATCGAGGAAGTGGATGAATTCATAAAGAACGGTAACAGGCCGGTGGTCGCATTTGATAACCTTAATGAAATAATAAACAGGAATGGAATGAATTCCGCACTGACGGCGTTACACCAAATGATCACAAAGAAATATGGCAAGAGTGTATCGTTCCTTGTTTCCGTCGACCCTGAAACGTTCACTGCGAAAGATAGAGGGATTCTGCTGAAACAAATGGAAGATTTTGATAAGATCGGTGAATAATAATGAAGATCGAAAAAGTATGGGCCAGAGAGGTACTCGACTCCAGGGGGAACCCCACTGTCGAGGCCGAACTCACTGTGCGCGGGAAGAAAATAACTGCGATCGCTCCATCGGGAGCATCAACAGGCACATGGGAGGCCCATGAGTTGAGGGATGGCGGCAGCAGATACAAAGGAAAAGGCGTTCTCACCGCTATCGAGAATATAAAAGGAGAGATAGCAAAGACGTTGGTGGGAATGGATCCGTCAGACCAAAGAAGCATCGACTATGCCCTGATAGACCTGGACGGGACCGACAATAAAACAAGGCTCGGCGGTAATGCTCTGGTCGCAGTATCTCTCGCGGCGGTCAAAGCCGGAGCTTATGCTCTGGGAAAAGAGGTCTATGAGCATGTTGGAAATGATCATGTCACTCTTCCTGTACCAATGTTCAATATAATCAACGGAGGAAAACATGCCGGAGGGGACCTCAGTATACAAGAGTGTATGATCGTTCCAGCTGGCGCAGATTCGTTCTCTGAGTGTCTGAGGGCTTCCTCGGAGATATACATGGAGCTGAAATCCATTTTGAAAAAGAAATACGGCGCAAGTGCGGTGAACATCGGCGACGAAGGCGGGTTCGCCCCACCGCTCGGAACCGTCGCAGAGGCGCTGGAAACGATAATCTCCGCAATATCCGCAGCAGGATACTCTTCAGGAAAGGATGTTTTCCTTGCTATCGACGCAGCTTCGTCGGAATTCTATGACAACGGCGTCTATGACGTCGACGGAATGAAACTTTCCGCGGGGGAGCTGGCAGACCATTATGCAGATCTGGCTGACATGTTCCCTCTGATAAGTATAGAGGATCCGTTCTTCGAGGATGATTTTGACACAACGGCTGAGCTTACATCAATGATCGGGAAGAATGTCCAGGTCGTCGGGGACGATCTCTTTGTAACGAACACAAGACGTTTGTGCAAAGGCATCGAAATGGGCTCCGCCAATGCCATGCTTCTGAAAGTGAATCAGATCGGGACAGTGACCGAATCGGCAGATGCGGCGCAGGTGAGTTTTGACAACGGTTACAATGTGGTGGTGTCACACAGGTCCGGAGAGTCCGAGGACACAACGATCGCAGATCTTTCCGTCGGCTGGGGATGCGGCGAAATAAAGACAGGCGCCCCCGCAAGGGGAGAGCGCACCGCAAAGTACAATCGGCTGCTGAGGATAGAAGAGGAACTGGGGTCAAAAGCCGTCTTCCCGGGAAAGAAAGTATTCAGAGTGTGATAAGATGGAAAAGCTTTTCATTGCCGATGAAAAAGATGTGCGCGATGGATACACAATGGATATCTACTTCGAAAGAACGAAGAAGATCCTCGAGGCATCCGGACTGGCCGAAACCAAAGTTTGCGCAGAGATAACAGGCAGCTCTCTCCCGAGAGGATGGGAGTGGGGAGTGTTCTGCGGGCTGGAAGAAGTGATAAGGCTTACGGAAGGGCTTCCCATATCGATATATGCCGTTCCCGAAGGAACATTATTCAAAACAAGGACCCCGGACAGCGTACGCGTCCCCTTAATGAATATTTTCGGCGCGTATACGGATTTCGGCATATTCGAAACGGCCATTCTGGGAATGCTCTGTCAGCCGTCCGGCACAGCAACAGCTGCGGCGCGCACCAAGATCGCGGCTAAGAACAAGACCGTATTGGCATTCGGGAATAGAAGGATGCACCCTGCGATCGCAGGCGTCCTGGACAGGTCATGCTATATTGGCGGATGCGACGGCGTATCATCAAAGATCGGCGGTGACATCATCGGCAAAGAGGCAATAGGCACGGTCCCGCATACGCTAATGCTCCTCATGGGAAGCAACGATGCCGCTTTCAGAGCATTCGACAGGGTCATAGAGAAGGAAGTTCCAAGAATAATGCTGATAGACACATTCTCGGACGAAAGGACAGCGGCGCTGGAAGCATGCACCTCGATCAAGGACCTCAAGGGCGTGAGGCTTGATACGCCCGGTTCGAGAAGAGGCAACTTCAAAGAACTCATCAACGAGGTAAGATGGGAGTTGGATATGAATGGGCACAAGGACGTCGATATCATCGTTTCGGGAGGGCTTGACGAGTCATCCATCGCCGATATAGTGGATACTTCCGTGTCAGGGTTCGGTGTGGGGACTTCCATAAGCAATGCGCCTACATTGGATCTATCAATGGATGTCGTTGAAAAAGACGGGCAGCCGATCTCAAAGAGAGGCAAATTCGGCGGAAGGAAATTCACGTACAGATGTCCTAAATGTTTCGAGATGGGTGTTTCCCTCAGACCGGATGACAAGGTCGTCTGCGGCTGCGGCAACAAGATGGAAATGGTCGAGAAGGAAGTGCTCCGCAACGGCAAAAGGGTAGGTAAGGAGAGGACGCCGTCCGACATCCGCGACTACGTGATAAAACAACTCAAAACGGCCGGAAAACTCTGACTTTCCGGCGATCTTTCATGAAAAAAATCCCTAAGAGGTGATATATAAATGTATCCTAAAAATTCTTTGAATCTCTGCCGTTACCGAGGGATATAAATAGGGTTGTAAAAACCCGAAACAGAAAGCTTATATCCCTACTAAGATATGGGATGTCTAAGGTTAGTCTATCGCATAATGGATGGGATTTGTGACGATAACGATCGCAAAAAATAGGGGGCGTGCAATCATAGTTCACAGCTTTACATCCAACAGAGTAATTCCGCAAGGTGATGCCGGCATTTTAACGCTGGATAGCGCCGGCCCGAGATCTTTTACTAAGATATATTGTGCCTGCGGAAAGATAGTGGACCTTGATAAAAAGAAAATGAACATCAAAAAATCATTGAAGAAAGATCTCGAATGCACCACATGCAGGAACGCACGCATATCCCGGGAGATCGATTCTATAAACGAACATTTTGATGGGCCGCTTTCAAAGGAAGAAGAGTCGTTCTGTTGAATTAACAGTCATAGTATAGAAAAGACACAAATAACACGATTTTTATAAATCGTATGTATGATAAAAATCCTTTGTCGGCGGGAGATATGAAAACGCTGTTTTCTCAGGCAATCTCCTTTTTTGTCTTCGTTGATGTACCTTTCTTTGTCGGAACGGTCTTCGTACCCGTCTTCTTGACTGTTGCCTTGTTGACAGGCGTCTTACGGGTCTTTCCCCCGCGGGTATCGCAGTCGGGGTTGATGCACTCTCTGTGGCCGTTGAACTGCACCTCCGGAGCGCCGCATACTGCGCATTGATCGCCGGAAGGCGCCACTGTGCCTCTCGGCCTGAGCGGGTAGGTCTGAGTGCATTTTGGCCATTCCGAACATCCCGCAAAGCGTCTGCCGCCTTTAGAGAACATTATCCTGATCGTACCCTTATGACAGGTCGGACACAGGCCGAGATTATTCTTCTCGGTGTTGCACTTGCACTTTGGATCTATACATTGGATCACCGGCGGCATGCCCTTCCTTATGATCTTAAGTTGCGCAAGTCCGCATTCCGGACAGGCCGTCTCGGTGGTCTGTATCATCGCACCTCTCGGTAAAGGATATGCTCTTGCGCACTCCGGGTACCCATCGCATCCGATGAATTTCCCATTCTTTGATTTCTTGATGGTCATGCTGCTGCCGCAGGTGGGACACAAGCCTATGAACTGTTCAGACCTCAAAGCGGATCTTATGTCCTCGCCGAACTGTTCCTTTTCGGAAGTAATCTTCTTTGCGACAACGAAAAGCATATTCTGTGATTCTTTTACAACTTCCGTTAAAGTGTTGTTGCCTTCACTTATATCGATCATGTCGGATTCGAGTTTCGATGTCATTTCCGGTTCGGTGATGCCGCCGCCGTGTTTCTCTAACGACTTGGTGAGAGCGGTACCGCTGGCAGTGGGGATGAGATTGTTCCCCTCAACATAGTTCCTGGAGAACAGCTTTCCGATGATCTCATGCCGTGTACTCTTTGTTCCCAGCTGTAATCTGTCCATTTCTTGGATAAGGGATCCCTGATTGTATCTGTATGGCGGCTTTGTCTCTGATTCTTCGAGGTTCTTCGATCTTATCTCGATCTCGCCCCCGACATTCAACTTCGGAACGCGGCTCTCTGCGGACTTAAGGTACTTCTTATAGTATTTCTTCCAGCCCGGATCTTTTTGGACATAACCGTCGGCCTTGAACGTTTCTCCCGCAACTTCGATCTCGCAGTCGGTGATCTCGGCTGTTGCGTTGGGACCCACTGTTGCCAGGAACCTTCTTACTATGAGCTCGTAAAGTTTCCACTTATCGCCCTTCATCTTATCCGAGCTTGCACCGGCCGTAGGGTATATGGGCGGATGATCGGTGGTCCTCTTCTTCCCCCTGGAGGGGACGATCTTGTCTTGTTTGAGTATCTCCTCAACCTCTTCTTTGAACTCTGAGTCTTTGAGCTTTTCAAGAACTCCCTTCATGCTGAGGCTCTTCGGGTATTCGGTGTTCTCTGTCCTGGGATATGAAATGTAACCGCTGGTGTACAGATCCTCTGCGAGTTTCATCGCTACGCTGGGCGGGATGCCGATCTTGTTGGCCTCCACCTGCATCATTGTGGTGTCGAAGGGGGCGGGGCGGTACTCTTCCTTCATGGAAACAGTGTATGCTTTGACCTTCCCGGTCTTAGCGTCGGCGATCGCAGACATTACCTTATCCGCATCGTCTTTGCTCCAGAACGGATTCTTTACATGCACTCCTTTGAAAGCCAGCATGCCGAATTTCCCTATTATGTTCCAGAACGGGACCGGAACGAAGTTTTCGATCTCTTCATGGCGGTCCACCAACAATTTGAGCGTAGGGCTTTGAACTCTTCCGACAGACATGAAATTCTTTCCGACCTGACCGGACGACAAGGAAACAAGCCTTGTAAGCACTGCGCCCCACGAAAGGTCGATGATCTGCCTGGCCTCAGCGGCATCGGCGAGCTTTTTATCAGGCTCTGTGAGTTCGGAGAATGCTTTTTCCACTTCTCCCTTTGTGAGTGCGCTGAACTTAGCGCGTTTGACTTTGGAGAGATCGGCGTTCACGGCGGTAACTGTTTCCATCCCGATAAGCTCTCCTTCTCTGTCAAAGTCGGTTGCGATTATTATCTCATCGGAGGTCTTAACAAATTCCCCGATCTTATTGAGTATGGATTTTACTTTTACTTTTTTGATCGGCTCGGCATATACCATGTCCACCGGAGAGATGCCGCCCCAGTCGTTGTATTCTTCGGGATAGTCCAGTTCTAAAATGTGCCCCCTAAGGCTCACAACTGTATATTCGTCCCCTCCCGCTTCGAATTTTATCACAGTGACGTCCTTTCCCGATTCGGATTTTGATTTTCCGTCAGACAATATTGTGGAAATCCTCCTCGCGGCATTAGCCTTCTCCGTAATAATCAGTTTTCTCATTCGACCATGCGATACCTAAGGATTATTTAATTATTGGGAACTTGAAAAATCAACATCAAAAGCATCAAACAATGACCGCATTATGTGTTTTTCCGGCTAACGTCTCACTCCGATGTGGTGCATATGGCCCGTGGACTGAGAGGCCATGGTGAGCTTGCATCTCAGAACGCCTTTGATCGAAGAGACCTCGTTTGTAAGCGTCTTAAGCTGACCTAGCTCACCTTCGACGATCAGGATCTCCATACATCTGTCATGGTCGAGGTGCACATGCACAGAGGTGTTTATGTTCTGCATCTTTCCGTGCTGTACTTCTGTGAGCTTCTCTCCGATCCCCGTTGTGTGGTGGTCGTAGATCATTACGATAACGCCGCACATGTAGTCCTTGTCGTTCTTCCATTCGCTCTCGGCAAGGGAATCGCGCACCAGGTCCCGTATCGCCTCAGATCTGCTGACATATCCTTTCTTTGAAATGACTTTATCAAATTCCTTCAGAAGTTCAGGCTCAAGAGAAACACCGATGCGCGTAACACCATCCATATAAGATAATCATAATCCATGTTAATATAAAATATGGCACGCGGGGTCGCTTTTTGCTCAGAAACGGAACGGACATCGTTGTCTTTATCTCCGAGCAGTCAATACACAGTCGATGACAGGCGGCTCGGAGGACCTGAGGAAAGCATTAGAAGACGCCGTGTGCGATGCGGTTACCGGAAAGGACATCGCGGTCGCATTCTCAGGCGGGCTCGATTCAGGCATCATTGCCGCATTAGTGAAAAAACATGCGAGAGAGGCCACACTCTATACAGTTGGAACAAGAGATTCCCACGATGTCAAAGAAGCAGAGATATCGGCAGAAGAGCTGGGGATGAGCGGAGGATACCTGGAGATAAACGAGGACGATGTCCTCGAAGGCATAAGGGAGATCCTCTCCATAACGGGAATGAAAGATCCGGTCACGGTGTCCTTCGAGATCCCCCTGTATTTTGTCTGCCGGTACGCAGAGGAGAAGGATATCCTCACGGGTCAAGGTGCCGACGAGCTTTTTGCTGGGTATTCGAAATACGTCGGTCTCGGAGAAGAAGATCTGAAAAGAATGATGGCAGAAGATCTGAAGAAAGTGCTTGAGTTAACTGTTCCTTACGAAAAGAAGATCGCAGAGCATTTCGGGAAAAGGATCCATCATCCATTCCTCGACAAAAATGTGATAAGGGCGGCCGGGGAACTGGACATCAATGAATTGATCTCTTCAGAAGATCCAGCTTCCAGAAAGAGGGTTCTGAGAGAGGCCGCCAAGACCTTCGGATATGCCGGGATATCCTCAAAGGAGAAAAAAGCCGCCCAATACGGCTCCGGCGTGATGGTCCTGATAAAAAGGATCTGCAGGATGAACGGTCAGACCTTTGCCGAGTTGATAGAGTTCATAAGGAGAGAGGTATTGTGATGGACGAAGATGCGCTTTCGTGGCTGTTCTCATTCACAGCGCAAGGAATAAAATTAGATCTGGATAATACGAATGCCCTGTTAAAAAAACTCGGCGACCCGCAACTTGGAATGAAATATGTGCATGTCGGCGGAAGCGACGGAAAAGGCTCCATTTCCTCAAGTATAGCATCGATCCTGATATCATCGGGCATAAGAACGGGGCTGTACACATCGCCCCATATAGAGGATTTCAACGAGCGCATCACCGTCAACGGGGAGATGATAACGGATGCGGAGGCGGAAGAGATACTGGAAAGAATGAGGGGTTGCGTCAAAGAGATGGAATCCGCGGGGAAGACGCCCACATTCTTCGAATTGATAACGGTAATGGCGTTCCTTCACTTCAAGAACAAAGGCGTGGAATATGCCGTTCTGGAGGTCGGGATGGGCGGGAGGTTGGACTCCACCAATGTGATAATCCCGGAAGTAAGCGTTATCGGCAACATCAGTATGGAACACACTGAATATCTCGGCGATACGATTGAAAAGATAGCTTTTGAGAAAGCCGGGATAATAAAACCAGGCGTACCTTGCGTCACATTGAACGGCGGCCCTGCGTTCAATGTTCTTAGGAAAGCGGCAGATGAAAGAGGCGCACCGATCACCCGCATCGACCCGACAGACATCATCATCAAAAAAATGGATGAGAAAGGAGTCGATTTCAGTTACAAAGAGGAAAGATACAGGATCTCCATTCCCGGAAGCCGTCAGGCGGACAATGCGTCAATGGCGATCGAGGCCGTGTCCAAATTGAAGATATACGGTCACTGCCTGAGATGCAACGTAAAGAAAGGGCTCAGGGATGTGAGGTGGCCGTGCAGGCTGGAGAAGATCCCCGAGTTGCCGATAATATTGGACGTCACCCACACTGCGGCGGGTTCGAAAGCTCTCGCAGAAGATATATCAAAAATATACGGTAAGGTAGATGTTGTTATAGGGATGCTCAAAGATAAAGACCCAGACACAATGGCAGAGAATATTTCCATGATCTCGGACAGGACGTTCATCACCATGCTCGATACCGAGAGGACCGCAGGACTGGAAACCCTTCTAAGAGCATTCGGCAATAAACTTCCGGAGGTCATTGCCTGCGAGAACGTGTCCGACGCTATGGATACGGCGATGTCAAAGAATAGCGGCAGAAATATATTGGTAACAGGGTCGTTTCACACGACAGGGGAGGTAATAACATGGCTGAAAAAGATGTATCCCGGATCTTGGATATACTCTCAAAGGATTATGGAAGAGGAGCATACCCGGGAAGGTCGTCGGAAGGACTGAATCCCGAGTGGAAAGCTGATCCGTTCCATGTGCTGATCGCAACGATCCTTTCCCAAAGGACCAAAGATAACAACACCAGGAAGGCATCCGACAACCTATTCAGAGAATATGATTCCATCGAGGAATTGGCCGAAGCGGATACAGATACAGTTGCGGCTCTGATCCGTCCCGCCGGGTTCCCTCAGCAGAAGGCAAAGGCAATCGTGGAGTGCTGCAAGATATTGAAAGATCACCATGACAGTAAGGTCCCGGAGGACACAGGGACGTTGTTGACATTGCCGATGGTGGGTAGGAAGACGGCCGCCTGTGTGCAAGCATATGCGATGGGGATCCCCGCAGTGTGCGTAGATACGCATGTCCATAGGATATCCAATCTGATCGGACTGGTCAATACCAAAGACCCAGCAGGTACTGAAATGGAGCTAATGAGGATAACTCCGAAAGAGAGGTGGATAGACATAAACAAATATTTTGTCAGGCACGGACAGACTGTCTGTCTTCCAAACCATCCTCGTTGTGGGAAATGCTCCGTTCGCTCTATGTGCGATCATTCAGAAATGATCATCAGAAAAGGCAAAATATTATATATATGAACCTGTACATTGTCTGAAAAACCGTTTTTTTTTTGTACTTTGAAAAAAAGTATATGAGTTGTCTATGCACTATTATTTTTTTAACGGCTGCCAGTCGAACAGAGATGTTTCGTTGCTTTTTGCTCAGGATTCTATCTAAAACTTATACCAGCTTAATAAGGATATATTTTGTAGGGAACAATTATATACTTTATACCAGAGTAGGTTTTATAAATAGGGTTTCGCAGGTGTCCACGAGAGGGGGCATTAAGCATCTGTGTCAAAAAATACAGGTGAGTTTAATGTCATCAAAGAATAATCGTGCAAATATAAATGAGACCAACGAAAGACTATACAGGAGAAGTTACTCTGGCTCAAGAGCTACGAAAAATGCTCTTTTTGTAACTCTTTTGTTAGTTGTCGCCGCACTGGCGGGGGCAACATTGTTTGATAAGGGCGCAGATACATCTTCTGCCGCCCCCGGAGACTGGACGTTATCGCACACATCAGGCTTTACAGAAGTGCGCACTATATTGAATTCTGAGACGAATAACGGAAGCGTTACGCTTGAAGAAGGGTATATATATCTGATCGAGGTCAGCGGCGCTCAGGGCAGCGCGGGCGGCGGAGTGAACAGTAATGCCGACGGCGGCAATGGAGGTGTTGTTGCCGCATGGTTGGATCTGACCAGACCGGGGGAACAGGCTATACAGGTCAGCTATCTGACAGGCAACGTAGGCAGCTCGGGTGCCGGCGGAATAGGGAATCTCAAAAGCGGCGGTGCCGGCGGCGGTGCGACCGTTCTGACCTATGACGGGACCACAATACTTGTGGCCGGCGGAGGGGGCGGAGGAGGAGCAGAGGCTACCGATGACCAACAACATGGTGGTGCCGGCGGTATCGGCGGAACCATGAGCAGCACATCAGCATCTTACGCCAACGGTACTGTCTATTACGGCGGCGATGGGTACTTAAGCATAGACAGCAAAGGTTCCGTCACCGACAGCAACGGTAAAGGCGGCACCACTGCCGGCGGAGCCGGGGGCGTTGCGGGAAATAAGGGAACGATCGGCATCAACGGCGGCAGCTCGCTGACCCCCGGCGGCAACAACGGCGGTGCGGGCGGCGGAAACTATGAAGGATCCGGAGGAGGAGGCGGAGGCACCGGTTTCACGGGAGGCGGAGGTGCAGGCGGAAGCGGTAATCAAGGGTACTCTACCGGCGCCGGCGGCGGAGGCGGTTCAAGTTATATCAGCAACAGTTTATCCTATGGTACGCCAACAGTCTCTACGAACAGTGGTGCTGGGCATATCACCATCATCCAATATGCATTCAAGGAGGCGGCCAGGATACATGCCGGCCCCCAGACTGTAACTTATTCCGGCTCTCCTCAGACAATAATCGAAACTACAGCCACAGTCGAAGGATTGACGACCGGAATTATACCGACTAACTCCGCTTACTATCTGAAGTTCACATATACGGGCACACTCAGAGACGGAACGGCATATGGTCCGACCGATGTCGCGCCGACCGATGCGGGTACCTATTCCGTGAATGTCGATCTGAATTACAACACAGACAGATACTATTTTGCACTTCCCGGAGATCCGCTTTATAATTCGCTCAACCCGGATGGACCGGTGACAGTAACACTGATAATTGATTCAAAACCGTTGATCAAACCGACTGCGATCATAACCAGGGTCCCGTGGATAGACAATTCAACACCCGTGACACTCCCTCTGAATGATTTCGACGGCAACGCAATGGACATCACAGGCAATGTCTATAGCATGATAGGTAGCTATACAGCCACTATCTCGCTAAAAGATGTGTGGAACTACTATTGGGACGGCACGGCATTCGACACGGCCCCCTTTGACATACCCTGGGAGGTCGTGGACAGTTGGAAGTTCACGGGTACGATCACCTTTTTCGACCCCACCAACCCATCACACCCTCTCAATGGCGAACCCATCTCGGATGTCGTAGTGTCCTATTATTTAATACATAACGGCGTAAAAAGTCCTCTCTTGTACTCTGCACCCAGCCTTTCAGATGGGAGTTATGTGGTACGTTTCCCGATAGGAGACAGCGTCGAGATCAATGATGTGGTGAGGGAAGGTTATCAACTATCCGATAACAGTCAATTGCCGGCGAACCCGATCATCAATGACGGGGATATCTTGGATTTCACGATGTATTTCGATTCAAGCGTGACATTTACGATATCTGGCCATGTGGAATTCTACGACTGGAGGCTTTCTCAAACTTGGCAGGACATGCTGAACGGCTACCTGATGAATCTGGTCAAAATAGAATACTCCGTTAACGGTGTCGACCAACCGCCCATAATGACCGACCCAGATGGGTATTTTGATATACAAGCCCACTCAGGAGACGAGATCGTAATAAAAGGACTCACTAAGGCGGGATTTGTGTTGAATGCGGCAGGCGATGAAAATATGTACTCTACATCTCCCTCATCACCTTGGGTGCCATTCCAACCGTCGCCGCTTCATTTCTTCCTTGATAAGAATATCGAGCCGAATTTCTCAATGAGATATGCGAATGAAGCCCACCCTATGATAATCACGGTTGTGGATCAGGACGGGAATGAAATGGAGGGCGTAAAGATATCTTTCACCGTATATGTTGATCTTGAGGAAGACGAATATAATCCAACACTCCCAATTAACGAAGAACGTACCGTTGACAGGACAGAAAAAGAAGTGATAACGCAAGATCTGCACGGGGATAAATTTGCCGAAATAGTGGTGGAGGCTCCGGAAGGATATGTTCCCGGACTCGGCGACTATTGGCTTTGGGTAAAAATAGGTTCCTTGGATTATACGGGATACTTAGTAGATGAGACCACGCCTACCTACAACGGCGGAGATTGGCCGGCGGACTGGAAGTGGACATGGGTCATGGACAATGATGTCAATGCTCCGATCCTATTGACCTTCGTGATGATAAAGGCGGCCGTTGTGACGTTCGATCCGAACAACGGCGGTCCGCTCAACGGAGGAGATTTGCCTTGGTCCATCCTGGTCAGACCGTCAAGCTATGTAAGCGATCCTTCGCTAAAGGAAGACGGCACACCCGCGTATGAATACGGCAGTATGACACTTGTCGGATGGTACGCCAGCGGTTCCGATGTTCCGTGGGACTTCAGTAACGATGCAGTTTTAGGCGACATGACATTGACCGCGATGTGGGGCTGGAATGTGACGTTCGATGTAAAGAACAACACAGGAGGCACGATCACCGCAGCGGTCGGTTCAACTCAGATAACATCACCGGCCAAGGTCATTGACGGTAAGACCGTTGACTTTGATGCAACACCTGATACAGGGTGGTGCGTAAAGGCCTGGTACGTGGACGGAATAGAAGTTCCCGGCGTAACGTCGGAAACATTCTCCTACCAGATCACCGCTGACACAGACGTCACGGTAGAGTTTGAAGAAATGTTTACACTGTACCTCGACGACAACGGCGGAGACGGAACCGGAACACAAAGCGTCGCGAACCTCGTCAAGGCAACCTATGACCTCTACACGGACCTGAAC
>JGI20166J26741_11582251_pt1 | contig 23607 bp, 12 predicted proteins | sample TergutCu122P5_FD_26741 | JGI IMG/M metagenome (IMG submission 26741)
CCAAATATGGCCTTAGAATTCAATTCTTGGCTCTAGTTGTCATGATACATGAAGTGTGGCTTAATGCGTAAAGTAGTTACTTGGGAAGGGATACATGTGTCAGCGCTGCGCTCCCAGACGGTGAGTAATGATGTTTGCTGAGTGGTCACACTGGCACAGTGCCAGTTAGTGAGGTGGCTGTCGGTGATAAGCTTGCGGAACAGAAATAGGTCGACGTGAAAATTATATAGAAAGAAGAAGTTTGTGAAACTACTTGTAAGTTTGTTTTATGCTTGTTATTTCTTTAAAGTGATTTGCATTTCCTACACTATGCCACGAAACTGTGTAAATAGCCCAGATAATTTTTGCTATATTTGCAAAGAAGTTACTTTTTCAACACGAAAACTTCCACTAACACCGATGGTGAAAAAGCTTATGAATGCTATTTCGGTTGCGAAGTCGGAGACCAAAACAAAAAATGGGCTCCTCATGTATGTTGTATCTCTTGTGCTACAATTCTACGCGAATGGCTAAATAACACAGGGCGTTCAATGTCTTTTGCCCTTCCCATGTTATGGAGGGAACCAACCGACAATTTGAAAGATTGCTATTTTTGTATAGCTCCGCCACTTCGGCACGGAATTACAAAGAAAAAAAGAGAACTGTCAATTATCCTAATATTTCGTCTGCTATTCGACTGGTAACCCACACTGAAGACCTCCCTGTTCCAGTACCACCGCAACGGTATATTTTAGATTCAGATGACAAGCATACCGAGAACTGGGAGATGACAAATCAACCTTCAAAAGCTACGGATGCTGATTTTACTGCTGATCTTCAATTTAACGAATACCATCGAATTACAAGAGGAATTAAATGATCTAATTAGGGATCTCGACTTACCTAAAAGTAAGGCTGAACTGTTAGATTTAAGACGGCAACAATGGAACCTTCTGAAAGAAAATGACAGAATTTCTGTGTATCGTAAAATGGCACGAAGATCTAGTTCAGTTCTTTAAAATGGAAAGCGACCATGTTACTTGCACTTACATTGATGACCTGATGCAGACACTCAATATTAATCACAATCCTTCGGACCGGCGACTCTTTATAGACTCGTCTAAGTTGAGGCTCAAAGCACTTCGCCTTCACAATGGCAACACCCTACCTTCTATTCCTGTTGGTCATTCAGTGCATAATACGGAGTCATATGAGAACGTGAAGATTCTGATTGAAGCCATTAATTACGATAAATTCAAATGGCAAATCTGTGGTGACCTAAAAGTGATTGCCTTACTACTTGGACTACAACGAGGATTAAAAAATATTGCTGCTTCATTTGTGAATGGGACAGCAGAGTTCGGTCTCTTCATAACTCAAGAAAGGACTGGCCTGTCAGAAAATCCCTGGAACCAGTAATCATGAATGTGGAAAATCAACCACTAGTGGAACCGAGTAAAATTTTTTGCCATCCATGCATTTAAAGCTTGGTCCGAAGAAAAATTTTGTAAAGGCCATGAACCAAAAAGAAGCTGCCTTTACTCACTTACGAGAAACGTTCCCCAGACTAAGTGAGGCAAAACTGAAAGAAGGTATTTTCATTGGCTCACAAATACGAGACTTTATCAAGAACGAATACTTCGACAAGCTCTTTCAAGGCGACGAAAAGGCGGTTTGGGACAGTTTTAAATTTGTAGTAAAAGGATTTTTGGGAAACCGAGGGGCTCAAAACTATGAGGAGCTTGTAAACAACCTTTTGCAGAGTTACCAGAAATTAGACTGCAACATGTCACTAAAAGTACAATTTCTTCACTCGCATTTGGATTTTTCCCAGAGAATTATGTTGCACTGAGTGATGCACACGGAGAACGTTTCAATCAAGACGTTTCTTCAATGGAGAAGAGATGTCAAGGGAAATGGAACTGTGTTATGCTCGCTGAATAGCATTTAGTTTTTTATTTAATCCACCGTTCCGTAGAATATTTCAACCTATTTCATAATATATCATAGTGGTAGCATAATTTTAAAACTAGTGCCAAGTAATTGTTTATGTCCCTTTTCTAACTTCATAGATGCAAACAAATAAATTAATAACATATTCAACACTCATAAAAACAATTTTATGAAATTTGTTGTGCAGTGTAATTTATGATTCTGAACTGATCTATGTTACTAGAGCATAAAAAATATGTAAATCATGTTAAGCTGCTTTTTTTGTGTAAATTGTCGAATAACTGGTGATTGTGAGATAACTTTCTTTGGTTTTTGGTTCGATGGAAATAAATAATGACTCATGGAAATGGGCATGTAAAGTTTAATGCTGAGATAAATCATAAGCGTAAGAACACGTTATGCATTTCATGAAAAGCTCTTTGTGTCAAGACTATCCCTTGCCATGCCTCTAACCGGACATAGTTGTAGAAGTCATATTCCGAGATGCGTGGGACCGTAGAAGAGAGATATGCTGGGTAAGTTGCAATGTCTTGATTATGTCGAAAGAGAAGAAAAAATTACTCAGCATGTACACGGAACTGAGATGGATTAGAAAGGAGGCAAGAGTATTATGAACTTTTCTGCAAGAGTTGAGAAATTAGACCCGAAAATCTGCTCCTCCTTTGTCGATAAAGTGGTCGAAACTCCTGCTGGCGTCTTTGAAACGTAAGAGAGACGCAGTAATTATAAAATAAATTGATCTGTACGCTCTGTTGGGAATCAACCCAACTTCATGCACCTTCACAGAGTGGGCCCATGTATGTACATGAACCCACAGAAGAGGCGCAGCACCAAAACGAGCAAATAGAAAAAGATCTTTCTATAAACCTGTGCTGGTCCAGCACATGCATGTGATTACAATGGCGAACGGCTCAAAAGAAACAAAATTTGAATCACAGACGCTGTGTCTGCGAGCAAATTATTAACCTCATAAAACTCAGTTTTTACCACCAGGTTCAGCATTAAAAAACTCGGAATTCTTTTCACACACAACGAAATATCCTTGCCTTAAAAACATGAAAAGGCGAGTCTTTATAATGAAGCCACATACTATGTTCTCTGTGAGGCAAGAATTAAATTTTGATTCCCCCCCCCCCATAAAAGTCGTCAGTGGGTAACTGACTGACCGTTCGAGATCTCGAGAACACTGGCTTAAATCAGTTTAATTTATCTGCTTCGTGTAACTAGCGATATAAAATTTCACAACAGATTTTAAAGGCGCAATGTTGGTAGACAAACTTTTTATTTATGGGGGGTAAACTGTTTATTTAGAAAGGAGTGTTCTGACAGTATAAGTTGAAGTAAGGCACGGCTGTTTCTGTCTGCTTATGTGAGAGGGGAGTTATAGTTCCATCTATTCTGAACCTTAGCACCAGATGAAGGTGAGCGGTCAGATTCACACCGCGGCCCCTTTACCACCGGGAGATGAGCTGGACATGCACCATAAACGATTTGGACGCTGGAGAAGAGAAAGATCCCTCGCCACTGCTGGCAAGCGAACCTCGGTTTCTCGGCTGTCCAGACCGTAGTTTAGTCACAATACCGACTGCGCTAAATAACTTCTGGTTTATTAAATAAATCGCGGGTTTGTGGTATAGCATGTGCTTTTAAGTGTTCATTGTTTTTATGTAAACGTAAGAAGGTAAAGTTGGCCCTTTCCACAGCATGAAATCATATAAGCTTCATTGGGGTATAGCTGCACTCATTCTTAACCTTGGCGTTAGGCTGAAGATAGTGGTCAACTTCACGTCACGGCCACTTTACCCCCAGGAAAGAACCCCGGTACCAATTGAATAGAAGGCTGGGTGGGACGTAGAGTGGATGGGCATACAGAAGAAGAGAAAATTTCTTGCCCCTGTCAGGAATCGAACCTCGGAAGATCCAGTCCATACCCAGTGAACATGAAATATGCCTACTGTTTCAGGACGTACCTTTCCTTCAACTGTTATCGCAAAATGAACAGGAGTTTATGGAATCGAGAAGTTCCTTACAGCGTTCATAGAAGCCTGGCATTGGTCCATAGTTGGAATGCTATAAAAAAAAGCCGTGTTATTCTTCATATCCCATTCATCTAAACCCATTTTTATGCTGTTTGCACCTACGTCTTCCGAATGGCTGTTTGGTCAACTTATGTACAAACAAGACAAGCAATGTACGTATAACGTAACCTTCAAGCGCGTTCCTTCAACAAATGTTTCTGTGGAAAAGCACAGCCTGAATTTGTGATTTGTAGTCTTAGGTATTCAGCATGTAATGCTACGCGCATTATTGTTATCTGTGGCCTGTCCCGCTCTACAATATTTTTTCCACGTTATCTCATAAACGGCACGATTTTCGAAAAAAGTTACTGAGCACAAAATGTGTTTTTTGATTTTGTCTATAACTTTTATCTGAAACAATTTTCATTTTAAGAAGAACTGAGCGAGATATGATCAAAAATGTATATTGATCTTCACGTAAAGTACCTTTTAATCTTGTCCGATTCTAATGAAACTTGAATTTGTTTGACAGATTTTCGAAAAAAAATTCTCAAGTATCAAATATTACGAAAATCCCTCCAGTGGGAGACGACAGATGGATGGACAGACATGACGAAGCTAATAGTCGCTCTTCGCAAGTTTGCGAACGCGCCTAAAAAGTATATTCACTCATTTCCTACCCGTTTTGCAGCAAATTCATTTCCCATTCCAGAATCCGTTGTTACTAGCTACTCTCCATTATATAAAAAAATTATCATACAAGAGAATTCTAATAGTGCGGGTTTCGTTGTAACACATTAGATAAGACATGAAACTGGAGTCTTGTCATATGGATATTAACTCGACCTAGAAGCGGACACTGTGCCTTTGACATTTTGAAATAAATCGATATGACACATGGTAAGTGAAATTAATTAAACATCTCGTATATGTTCGTTGTTCCAAGGTGAACCTTTCCTTAAAGTGTCAGCACAATCTGTACATTAATAAAGGTACTGCCAGTGATATGTAGGTCTGGTGACCTGTTTGTATTTAACAGTTTCGCATAAGGGCTGCACTGTTGACCCATAGGCTACCTTCAGCATTTCCTATTCACATTGATTCATCGATGTTGGGTTTATTTCTTTGCAGTTGTCAGCCTGGATTTATGAGAGCAATTAAAACTAAGCGAAAACATAGAGAACGCATCTCGCAGACTTCGTTCAGACACGCAACTGTTTAGTCAGTGACTTTTATTCACTCTAGAATTTTATTAATTTGTAGCAGGTAGTGTGTTCATGTGTGGAGAATTCGAAGGGATTATGAGAAAAACGGCCATTTTTGTTGTAAGACACTCTGTTATTTCGGCATTCAACTGAGAGTTTTGAAGAAGGCCACGAAATTTCTCAGTCAGGCAGTTGATTACGCGGTGGATATTTTGATTGGGCAAACTCGACACCTTTTAGCAAATCCTGCTAGATTCATGCGTTCAGCATTAAAATTGCTTTCTTGAAACCAAGGATATGAAATATGCAGTTCTGAACGGACATCTTCTCTCTTTAAGTTGCTGCTTCACTGACCGAAAAGTGTGGTTGAATCCAGTCGAGCCTGTCTCGCTAAACTGCAGAGCTTCTGAAAGGAACTGATGTATGAGCGTGGAGCACTGCATGAGTCGACTTGAGGCGCCTCGAATAAAGCTGGCAGTCTGTATTTACAACATGCTGGTAAGCCAAGGTACATTCGATTAGACTGGTCTCATCTTACTGCAAACTGGCTAACCTCCCCTAACAGAACCCGACGAATGCACACCGTTAATGTTACATAGCGCCAATTAACACAATAATATACCAGTTAAATCTAGTCCGCATTGTATGTTTATGTAATATCATCTCATATTTCCTTTTAAAAGAGATTTATTGCACGGACAGTACATACAGTGTTTACAAGGATAAATTAGAAAATTGTTCCCTTAACCAATATGAAAAAAATACTTACACTAAGGCACAAGTGGAACTGAAGAATATGTATAGAAATATAGGTGCAAATAACGGCAGTGAAAATTATTAACAAAAAAAAAAACCGCGACTTACATCTCATACTCTTGGTCTACTATGCTGTTGCTTCTCAACAGCTATCATACTCCTCCTACTTGGTCAAATGATCGCAACCCTCACACTTGACGTCCCTGCCAAAGCTAGTGCTAAAGTGTGGGTCCCAACAGGCTCTTCGTCCTGACATTTCTTACGGTCTCCAGTTAAATCCCCTCACATCTGTAAGCATATTGCACGTTTCTGCTTTTAAATGATTTCGTATTCAGAACCAGAAGAGGAATATTGGAAGTATCAGCGATGCAACAGTGGTAAAATATTTGTAGGGAGGGGCTATTCCTGTCTAGCCTCTATTTTGATGTCATTTTCAAGTCATGAAATAGAGTGGGGGAAAAAGTGTTACATACTGTACAAAGTTTATTGTCTTTGGGAAGTAAGTCCATTTGAAATGATCAAGATCAGTCAGTACCTGCCGCCCCATTACCATAATAATGAAGGCAGTAGTTTCTCCTGAAATTTCGGTAAATATTTTTCAAAATACGCGCCCTCAGATCTCCGTAGGAGTAATCTGGATAGCGTCGTCACGAGAAAATCATATCTCAAAACACATACTTTCTTCAGAACTGCGCTCTTTTGGGCTATTACGCAGCGAGTAGTGATAATTCCTTACCGACGTTTCGAGACAACCTTTTAGTCCAAGCTTCAAGGGTCCCAGAAGATGTTACCGCTGGTTATTCTCGAAACGTCGGACCTTGAAGATCGGACTAATATTTTGTCCCGAAACGTCGCCGCCTAATAGCCCAGACGAGCCCTGTTCTCTTCTATTTGTCGGCGGAAACCTGAAATCACACATACACTTTCCAGTTAGCTGCTTGAGAACTGAAGAACATAATAACGTTCCCCGTACTGCTAATATGTCGAATTCATCGTTCGTGTTGTGTCGTACATTGTGCTGTGCAGTTTTAGGAAGCTGGAATGTGGGATACAAGTTTAAAATCGTCCAAATTTTGAGCTTTGCCCATCGTCCCAGGTTTAAATAATAAAACGCAAATCTATTTTAACCCTCTTCTTTAAACACAAAACAGTGGACTGACAAAAATTTAACGCTTCCAAACGTGCTACAATATCGACAGAATTCTATGGACATGTGATACATCGATGTTTACTCAATATTTTCGGTACTGTATTGCGAAAAAAAAAAGTGGTTCGTATCCCATGTTCAGCCGCAGGTCCTCTGTACCGGTCATTATCGTCATGTATCATCACAACAAAATAAACAAATTCCGCCGCAAAGTGCTTTCGTCTAACATGGTCATGTCTGGTTGCAACCGTGCCAGGCGGGCACAGACCAGGATGATCAAAGACCATTCCTGGAGACATAAACCACAACAGTAAGTTCATTGTTCTTTTATATTTGCATAGCTGAGAAACAAGCCCTTCCCAATCATCGCAAATGTATAGAAGTTGCAGTAACAACATATGTTCGGTAGAGAACACTGATTTAGCAGATCCCAGTCATTTTATATGACTGAAAGGCCTGGAAGACCACCACTTGGCTGATGACTTCACGAAGTAGATTTAAATTACTTATTGACAGATGCGAGGTCTGCAGTTTTGCAAGTCATTATAAACCACAGCGCGGACCCTTGGTTTATTTAAGATGTTGTGTCAACTATACAGGTTATGTAGCTTCTGATCAAGAACAGTGAGTGCAGGAGGATTTGGAAAGAAGTGATTTTATCTTAATTTTAAGGCAAAAATCTCACAATTTTTTTTGGACAAGTTGAGCCCAACAGATCTAGAAATCGCCTTCAAGATTTCACATTTTCCAAACGCGTGTCTCAGTACCTCACACCTGAGGTATTGTGGTGTCGTTAAAACACATGTATAATATTTGTGTTCGTAGAGATACTCGGGCCCGAGCCCAAAGTTACACACTTAATCGGCTTCACCGATTCAGCAGGCTCAGTTTTGTTATTCGAAATATTGTACAATGAACCTCGTATAATCTGTTCAAATGGAAGGCTTAAAATTTTCCGTCGAATTGCCCATGTGAATGCAAATAACTGTCAGTCCCTCGATACATAATAGGTTTGGCATAAATATGTAAAATATGGTGAGTGGTGAGGGGCTTTGTCTTTCAGTAATAATTGAAGTGATACATTAAAGTTACAAGAGTTATAAAAAAGGAATAAATAAGAAAAATATTTTAATTTATGAATACAAAACATTGCTAATTTTAAATAACGTCAAGTTCACTTGGCACCTTAACAAGGTGCAAAGGAAATTTAGCCTACATTGCAAGAAAGAGCGACGGACGTTGCTGTTGTATTGGTTCTACTAATTATCTCTTATAGCGTCAAGGCAGCATGGTCACGGGAAAGAAAGAAAGGTCTGATGGAGTGTGATGTGTCATTCATACTTTTTTCTACGCCTAGTGAAGCCTTTCCTAAATTCCTTTCGCAATCGAGACATTTCTTTTGGAACTCCCAGTAATATTCTTATAGATTATACAGCTGTATATCCAAGCAAAAAATAGAGACAAAAGAAAATAAATGTTGAACAATTATATGAGATCAATATATTATACGTGCACAGTTGCACATATTTAGAAAAAATCTTATTTCATGCAGGCCTACATGAGAAATTAAACTTCAATACTAAGAGACATTTCCATTGCACATTTTAAAAATATGATTATCCTATTTATTTTAGTGTCGCAACAATTCAGAAACATTCGAACCAGTGAATCATTGTCAAACAAAGATAAAAATTACTTTAAGTGAAGATTATAATAATATTTAATTATCATTTTGTAGTAATATAATTCCTTTCAGAAATCCTATTTGCACTTCGCGGAATTGTACACCGTTTGGGAAACACTGATATAGTGGGTACGTACTTCCATGGGGATAAGGGGGAAGAACTTGAAGGGTCGTCATCGAATTCGGAACTCAAAGGCTCATGGTGCTTTACTTCTGTGTTACCTACACGCCTATATTAATTGTACTGGATACTAAAAAGAAATACTTTATCTTGCTACACGCATAATATTTTATAACTCTTACAATTAATTTGTACAGAGTTATTTATTTAAATTACTTATTTAAGAAGACAATGTATGAATACTTTCTAACCGGCAGGAGAAATGTAGTTCGACCGAGGAAAAGACGGACAGACAAACTCATCCAGACGGAACAAACTTACAATGGATTATGTTCTGTTTCTGATGATGATGTTGACGATGATAATAATCATAATTACTTAAAACATGGGGCACGCAGTAGCGCAGTAGGTTGAGGCACCGCGCTACAAGCCGTTTCGATTTCCGATGTTGTCACTGGAATTTTTCATTGACATAATCCTTCCGACCGCACTCAAAGGGGTTGAATCAGCCTCTAACAGATATGAGTACCGGAAATACTTCCTGGGGGTGGGGGTTAAGACTGCCGGTGAGTACAGTTGACAAACCTTACCATCTTCATGTGGTCATCGTCATGAAATCTGGAAGCCTCGCCCTCCCGGAGCCCTCACGGCCTGTTTAGGCTTGTGCAGGGATTGCTTTACATGTTTTTACTTAAACTTAGCAACAACAAACGCGGACTTGGCGGCCAGTATAAGTTGGCATCCTGGAATCCGCCCATGTTTTGAAGATAGAGGAAAACATGAAAATTAAAACATTTCTGACAACATTTAGCATGGAAACATTTCATGATGAAGTGTCTGACATATTAGTATTTGAACAACATAGACATAGACTAGAGGGTTATCGAAAACTATGGACCTGGTTTCGAGACATGGCAAGCTTTATCAGTACAGAAGCTGAGAGATGGGATTTGCTGTAACGTGCCCATTAAATCCTAAACGAGCATGCACACATCTTTTTGCACATATCCTACGCACAAGCACAATGAGCTTCGAGCTGCAGAAACCACGGTCACTGTCTTTAGTTAGTCAGATGCCGAAAGTGCAAGAGGAAGGACGGCGCGTAATTTGCTTGGGCGAAAGCAAATCCAGTGAAACAATGCAATGCACTTTCCGCCATACATATGAAAGGCATCCTCCAGTCGGGTTAACGTAGTCAAAAGGAGTCTATTGCTCTTCGGAAGTTGCGGCTGGGTATACCTAAACGTCGGTCCAAAACGTGTTGCACAAGAGGCAATGCACTCTTACTACATTCATATTCTACATGAAATGAAAGATGTATATCGATAAACAAGAGCTGAAATTGCAAATCTGATGTTGAATGAAATTGATGACTATTAAAATTTTGGTACGGCGAGTGATGTACACATACGTCACGTACAAAGAGGTACAACTATCGCATTTCGGGATTGGAAAGGTCACATGACATTTACGAGGATGTGCGAAACTCTGCGGAAGATAATGTGTGGGCTGGGATAACGCAAAATCCCCTTACAAGTTCTTCTTTCTGAAAACCCTATCAAGACATACATTTACTTGGATGTGTTTTAGCTGTTCGTCTTTCCACATATTGATGGCATTGAAAAAGAAAAAGTTGAAATTTTGTTTCAACTAAACGGTGCTCCACCACACTTCGGCCATGAAGTAAGAAATGGCCTAATCCTCAGATTTCCTAATCCAGATATCTCGTCTCTATTTTTTTTCTGTTGGGATTTAAGAAATTTTGTTGACACAGAGAAAATCCGACATTTGAATCATCTCAGAGACAGAATGAACACAAGTCGCTACGAAAATGCTTCAAAAAACACGACAAGAAATTGCGTACCGTATAGATACCCTAGAAATTTGCAGGCTTACAAATGGTGCCCACACTGAGCCCTGCTAAGGTACTATGAAAACCTTATGTATTTATGATAACCTGACAGTAATTCCCGTCTCTATTGTGTCGTCTCATAAAAGTTATTATTATGCCTCATATCTAAGTCTATCATTTTTTATGACTCTTTTTTTTAATTTATGTAATTACTGTTACACTCTGAGCTTATTTTAATGTAGTCATTATAATTATAGATAATACGTAGCATCGAATGTAGAGGAGGGGTAGTGGGAAATATCGCTACTGTTGAGTTAAGAACTTGGAAGCGATGTTCTTCGCGTATCTCAAGGTATGATCCTGGATGATAACGCCTAATTAAATACACCAATAAAAAATTATTTATGGAAGTTCTGTGTGTTCGGTGACTGGTTTGTGGATTATTTAATGATACTGTTTCAGCTTCACACATCACGTCGAATGAATGTGTACGTGTATGGAAGACTTTTATCGTGATGCGTTTCAACACTAGCCTTGCATTCGTGCGGAAACTACGTAAATCGAACATCAGGTAGCCGAAAATTTGGCAGCAATTCTTATATATTATAAAATATGTACGGTACTTAGATGAATTGTAGACTTGTAAGTGCTAACATAAATTTTAATGGACCTGTTTCATTCATTACAATCAGAAGGTAATTGGAAAGACGCGTATTTGTCGTTCATGACATCAGTACATGGAGAGATAATTACCAATTACAGATCAAGAGAACGGAATGGTAGGATGAAAGGCAATGATGAATCAGAAATAATATGTACATAAAAGATCACGATGCAACCATGGGACTTACTGCTCCTAACTGTAAAGTGTTTGGTAAAAGTGGATGCACGTTGAAAGTCAAAATCTTGAAGGATATAAGGACAGTTAATAAAGACAAAGAAAACTTAAGAAAAGTAGGCTTTTAATTGTAATTTTTCAACTCCCACACAAAATACAGAGTTGGGTATCTAAATCGATATAGTGACGCCACGGGCTGGACGACCATAGGTCCTGGCTCTTCGTCAGATTCTACAGACTGGCTCTGGTTCCCACACAACATCCTGGCCAATAAATAAATCACGACTTTTTTCCAGGGTGTAAAGCGGTCGGATAGTATAGCTAGCCACTCAACTATATCTAGTGCCGACAGTTAAGAAAGGAGATATACCTCCCGTTCGCTATACGTAAATCCTAGCGCAGTGCTTAATTTGAGTCCAATTACCTTCCCCTTTACAGGGAATCCGATTGTATGTGTCTGTTTCTTGTCCATGACGTAAGTACAAGGGCAAAAAGAGTATGACGCCATTAGTTCATAAGTTCCTTTCAAATAATACGGTGTAATTAACACTCTAAAGTTGCATTTCGTATTTTCCCATAACCTACTTAGCCTCGATTATAATAACCAATCAGTTAGGTCTGTATTTGGTAATAATTGCTGTTTGCTCTGGGATCCATTCAAAACATAAGCACACTCTTTGGACAGAATGTAGAATTTCTGAGTGTTAAGCCTGGTGGGCAACTTCCTTTACAATCGATGCGGGTGTAAAATTGTTACATCAAATAGACAGTACAGTGCGTGTGTACAGTTATAGATAAACTGCGAAATGCCAAGGATCTTCCTTGTACAGTATATTCTCGCAGTCAAAAAATTCCCTGCTTTTATATAAGTCTGTATTTAAGTAAGTTACCACTTTCAAAAGAAGTGGCGAATGAAGTCCACCCCGATTCAAATCACTCTAATTCTCGCCTTCACAGCACACTTCTTGGAGATCAGCATTTGATTCTATCCTCCCAACTAGCTCTCTCAAGAGATCATTTCCCCTGTCACATTTGTCTAGCTAACTAGCTTACCAATTAACTACGCCATAAATCCGCTAGTACCAGAGCCCGCCAACGGACACGATCATGGTCTAATACTAATATTTATCACAATGTTTTTCTTACATAATCATCTCGGTCTTCCAATTTACCACTGCTTAATAGATCTCCTTAATAGGTAAAGCAGTCCCGTTACAGGCCTGGAGTGGCCCAGAGGGTTCCAGGAAGTTAATGTTCCCAGATTTCATGACAACGGCAGAGGATGGTGGTAAGGTTGTCAACCTTACGCACCGGCCGCCCTTACCCCCAGGAAGTACACCTGGTACTCATTTCTGTTAGAAGCTGAGTCGACCCCAGGGCCATAGTGCGACCGGAAGGATTTTGTCACTGAAAAATTCCAATGACACCATAGAAAATCGAACCCGCGACCTGCCGGTTTGTAGCGTAGTGCCTTAACCACTACGCCACCGCGCACCCCCGATTTCCTTAATAAAATTCTGTATATTTGTTTACAGACAACCGGCAGATTTAATCACACTACCTTAAAAAACTAGTGACATAAGTGTGAAGTTTCTCCTTACATAGTACGAGTACATTAACTGCCCACTTGCTTAATCTCTGATAGGTCCAATTTCTTTCTCAGAGCTGCAGTTTAATTCAAGTTTGTTTGAGAATCCAATTAGGAAAGGTTTGTTTAAGTTACTCTTTCATTCGAAACATAATTTATTACTTCCAGTTATAACTACATTCCCTTGCCGGTTTATGGTTTGCGACGTGTACATGCATTTAACATTGCATTTCGTACGCTTTAATTTATTAAAACTAAAATACAGCTCGTTGGAACTTTAAAGGAATACTATTGTTATTGTCAACATTATTACTGAATATTAGGTCTAATCTGTATTGTGAAAACTGTTTCTTTGGTTGCATTACCTCCAGGCAAACATCCATCGATATCCATTGGAGAGGAAAAGAGGTGGCTCCCACAGCCCGTCTCGCAGCAATGTCAAAGAGAAAAATTTGTGATCTTGCCCGGAATCAAACTGTGGTAGTTCTGCCCTGCAGCCCTGACTATACAATTGCCATACTGAATTATTGTGGATTATTGTCTTAGAATTAGTTGCTGCGACATGTCTGAACAAGGCACAAACTTCAACGTGTGTACTTTATAGACCGTAATATTTCATTTTCAGAAGAACCCTGTAATAGCTGACTAGTTTCATTCAACAGGGTCGTTCAGCTGTTAATTTATATTTCTGTGGAACCTGAAACTTCATTACTGCTGTCACCAAAACATGAAATTGTGACATCCTGTGCCAATTAAATTTTGTACAAGTGATCATAATTTACTCCCCTTTTCACGAACCTTTCTTAAAATACTATCCGCTCATTTACAGCTAGATTTACGTGGCTCTCACTACCCTTCACGTTTCCTGCTAAGACTACATGCGCGTTCGTTATCACTGCATGCGTGTTACATATCCCACCTCATCATTCACCCTTCAGAAACCAACATGACGTGAAATAGCACTACATGTTATGAGATTAGGCAGATCGAGTGGCCTGGCGGCCCCCTCCGCGCTGAGCTCCGGCATCGCTTATGCATTCCGGAGTGCGCTCAGCTTGTTTGCCATATAAGGTCATACAAAGGGAAGCGGCTTGCAAGATCAAAGCGGGCCGCGGAGGCTGGGCTATTTAAATTGCAGAACACCCCTGAGTTATAACATGTCGGAGGGAGAGGGGGGAGACCCAAGGGGAAATGAGAAGGAGGTGGGATGGTAGGAGTAGTAGTAGTAGTAGAAGCGAATTTTTTTTTATTTTGCTTCCTCATGTTAAAACATTGACCAGAATTAAATAGTTTCCCATCTCCCTCACCCCATTTCTAACGTTTCACTCCCCCTCCCCTTTCTCGCCCACTACAAAACTTGAATCAAGAAGTGCAACGAGATGGAACGAAATGAAATGATGGAGGACACGGCGTCCATCCTACGTGATGTTCCGTCCAGTCTGTGAGTGGCCAAGAAGTGGGGAGGGAGCACTCGGCTTTTCACATAATATCTCTGACGAGCGGAATATAAACATGACTGTAAACACAAGAGCTGGTTTTCTGTTGAATTTTATTACATACTTTTACTAATCTGCTTAATGTTTTCATGTACTAAACCGGCATACGGAAATGATGAGTGGATTTTTATTCTGTAAGCGTTGACGTGTCGTAAGTATTTGTTTCTCAAAAATGACGACTTCAGTATTGGCGAGGAACTTTCCATTACTTAGTTTAAATATCATTAGCTCCCACCCTCTCTCTAAGGTTACTGACCTTGACTCTGACACATGTTGTTTGAATACCCACTTTTTCTAAGCATCAAAGCATGCAGAGTGAGGGGTGGTAAAACTTCACCCGTTCCAGACAAAAATTAGATATTGGTGAACGTTCAGCTACACGCTCCGGTCGGTTTACTACTTATGCCAGCTGGAAGCCAGGTGGTCCCCAGAACTACTCGGTCTGTTGACACAAACAGAAAAATGAAATTTCTGTCTGGACAAATCACAGCACAGGCGGAGCTATCACGGCCCATGGCAGGTTTCGTAAAGACAAAGACAAATTTGTCCCTACGAATGCCATGAAGGAATATGTGGGAGTGGTGGCATAGCTCCATTCATTCTTCATCCTGGCACTAGATGGAGGTGAGCAGTCAACTTCATAACCCGGCCACTTTAGCCGAGGAAAGATCCAACGGTACGCACCGAATATGTGGTCCGTTGGGCCCCAGAATCGGGTTAGCGGCTCCGGATAATGAAAAATGCCGTGAATTGATATACAGCTGCTCGGTCATCCAGCCAGTCCGTGGCCTAGTCTCCACACCGCCTGCGTTATCTCAGCACTAATTTTTGTGTAGTGTCACGTGATGATTGTCATAAGATCGGCAAAATATAAAAGCATGTGTCAGCTATCTTCAGAAAATAAATAACGGCGATATAATAAATTGAAATATTCACAGAATTAGGAACAGGAAATTCGGAAATTTCGTGTTATCATTCAGTTTTATCTTCTCATATTTACCTCAAAGCTGTAAGACTGAAGTAGATGTGGTGTTTATTATGGTAAATGTTTCGCTTCTTTCTATGTATGTCAGTCTGAGGTGGCAGGTTTTTATTTTGCTTTACGAATATAATGGCAAATCTTCCGAGTCATTATCCAGTTCAATGTTACATGCGCAATGAATCGTATAGTTGGCACTGTGGATAACAAACAGACTAACAACAATTCAGTCCATCACGTGGGATTTAAGATGGGAAAAACCTACTTCTTTTACTATGTTTACACTTCAGTCGCTTTCTACTCATGTTCCTTACAAATATACTTTTGGATTTGAGTTCATTAAGTTATGTACTTTGCAAGTCAGAAGGCACAAAATTGACGTTCCTTTTTCATTTATGTTTTTGTAGGATCAAAATTTTGCGTTTCCTTGATGGATAATATTAATTTAAGTAGTTCCGTCTCGTAATGTTAGAAATTTCACCCTGTTCTCCGTAGAACGCAAAAATTCCCCTTCCGCTAGATGTGTAACAGCTGCAAATTTGGTATGCAATGTTATTGATATATTTAGTCAGCAGTTTAGAAACCCGAGATGTGTTTTTCGCTAGTAGCACTTTTCATTTGAGTCACAATTTTAATCATTCAGCTAACTTGCGATTAAATTTAAGCCACAAATCCAATTTTTTTTTTACCGTTGTGTTGTTTTTGTGTGTGTTTATTTATGTAACGCGATGTACATATTTTGTGCAGTTTTGTAGTTTGCCTTTGCGGTGTTAGGCTAGCACTTTAATAAATGAGAATTGAATTGAATTGAAATGAATTGCTGCCTTATGGCTGTCGTGCCAGCACATTAATTAATAATATAGAATTTAATTCAATTACTGGGTGGAGTGTTACTACGTTTATTAGAACTGCGGCCCCTGTTGGGGTCATCACCCATACCCCTGATAATAGATAAATGAATATGGAGCGTCTGTTGAATGACAGTTGATAGGCGACAACCCAAGTGCTCGGGTAAAGCCTGTCCCAGTGTTCTTGCGTCCACCAAAATCTCCATATAGACTACCCTGGGCACGATCCCCGGCCTCCGCGGTGAAAAACTGGGATTTAATTGCTCATACTATGGGCAAGTTTCTGCCTTAATTAAAACCTCACACGTTGTACAGCAGCAACTGAGTGGTGGAGACGATGGAATAAATATCCCATGTCCGTCACACGCATAAATTTTTCAGATTTGTGGCGGAGAGACGACAAATTTTAGGGTATTTGGTGGTCCACTTATAACTAAGCTGAAAAGTTTGTAACCTCTCGTTACGTTGGGTTAACTCCTCCATTCTATGGTCAAGAAAGCGCAGCCGCCGTCTATGTTCCCAACGATGATCTGGCGGCCGGATTTGGATTTGGTGAGTAAGAAACGTCGCTACTAGCACTGATATTAGACCTGTGTGAAATGTTGTGTATCTTTTTGGTTTGATTAGAGTTTTTGACACCCAGATTTACTTCACACCTTTCCGCTAGGATCAATGCAAATGGACCTGGCAACAGTGTGAGGATGTGGACTAGATTAATGTGGTTGAGGAATGGATAAAGTGCCGGATTTTGTGAACTTTATAATAAAATTTAAGGTTCCATAAAAGGCATTGGCTTTGTTCATAAACTGGGTGCATAGTCGTCAGCAGCACACTTCATTAGGTGTGCACCCAGGGAAATTTATTTTACAAATTTTTTACAAAGGAGGACTGATTGAATACCCAGACATGCAGAAAATTATTTATATTCACCAAACCAACTAAAGAAATTAAATCTAACTAAAACTTTTTAAATTCCCATGTTGTGACCGGAGAAAAGAACAGTCCCTCTACAGTCCATGCAGGTCGCAAATGGCGACCAAAATGGGTACCCGGTGTGGTTGTAAATACTGTGGACTGGCCTTCCAAGTTGGAGGCTGGGCGACAGGCCGACAATCTGTCAACGCAAAAAAGCTAACTGTTAGGAAACCTAATTGTGGCCTCAGAACAGTCAGACTGAATGGAATCGACCTAGGCAGTGGAAAAGGATTAATGACATGAGGAGAGCGAATTGGAATGTACGTATGTTATATGGGGCAGGAGCAATGAATGAATTGGTGAAGAGATAGATGAGTATAAAATAGATATATGTGCTCCGCAAGAAATTAAATGGCCAGGGAAAGGAAATGTGGACATAAAAGTGACAAACAGGAATTTGGAACAGAATTTTATACTAGTAGACAAAATAAGGATGATAGATTAGAGTTTAAACCTGTAAATGAAAGAATATGTACAATTAGGGTTAAACTTCAGTATTATAATATGACACTGATATCAACACACACCCCAAGTGAAGACAAAGATTAAGTAGCCAAAGAATAATTTTATGGTTCTTTGGAAAAGGTATGTGATACATTTTCCAATTACGACATGAAGACACTACTAGGGGAATTCAAAGCTTAAGTTGGAAAGTCCTATTTATATCCAGCATGTGGAGGGCGCAGCCTTCACAACGAAACAAATAGAAAACGAATGGTAAATTTTGCACTGGGAAGCGATGTAGCTGTGACAGGAACAGGTGTCAACATAAGGACATTCACAAGGTAAATGGCGATCCCCTGACAACAAAGTATGTAACTGGATAGATCTCATATTGGTTGATAGAAGACTCTGCACAAATGTTAGTGATGTGAGAAGTATGAGAGGTGCTGAAATAGAATCAGACCATTTTTAGTGAGGGCCAAAATTAGACTGAAAATTAAGAGAAGTGAGAAGACTGAGAAAAGTGAAAGAAAGAAAGGGGATATTAGTACATTAAATAAGTTAGGTGTAAAAGAAGAATTCATCAAGGATGTAAGGAGCAAATGTACAAGATACTCGGAAGAAGTGGAAGATATAAATGAAATATGGAACAAAATAAAAAGGAATAAATGAAGCAGCTGTAAAAATAATAGGAAAAGAAGAAAGAGCACAAAGAGATAGTTTGTTTGATGAAGAATGTCAAATAATATTAGAAGATGAAAAGAGCTTACAACAAAATGATTAACAGAAATAACAGAAAAAATTAAAGCAGCACATAAAATATTATGACACAAAAAAGTGAGTATTTTTTAAATCAAAGGTGAAATAAACTGGAAATTGCTTATCATAACATTGGAGTCAAGAAATGTTATCAAGAAGCGAATAATAAGAATTCAAACCCCAAACATTAATGATTAGAGATAAGGAAGGTAATGTAGTAAGGGACAAAGAGAATATCCTGCAAAGGTGGTCCGATTATAATGAAAAGCACTTTGAATTGCAAGATGGAAAAATGCAATGGCAGGGGAAAAGAGTGGACAATGAGCATTCAAACTGCAGAACCATATGTTGAACCGCCAAAGGATGTAGACACAGAGTTGGCAATAAGTAAATTTAAAAATTGAAAAACAACTGGACATTATCCAATCCCGGTTGAATTGATTAATGAGGGAGGAAAGGAGCTCAAGAAGGTCATTTATGAACTCATTTAAAAAATATGGGAGGAAAATATCACACCACATGCATTGAAATATGGGATAGTATGTCCAATTAATAAGAAAGGGGAAGAGATTATGTGTGATAACTGTAGAGCAGACACATTTCTATGCATAACACATCAAATTCTGGCAAATATTTTGTATGTAAAATTAGTACTTTATGCTGAGGAATTAATAGGAGAATACCAAGGAGGCTTTGGAAAGGGAAGATCAACTGTTGATCAAATTTTTACTATGAGAGAAATATTAGAAAATATTGGGAACAAACTATATATGTACATAATCTATTTGTTGACTTTCAAGCAGCATATGTCATGGTACGGAGAAAGGAGGTATGGAGTGAAATGCATAAAATAGGATTCCCAAAAAATTAGTTAAACTGTGCAGAATTTTAACTAATGATATATGTGTTAAGGTTAAAATTGGTGGACATTTATCCTCTGAATTTAAAGTTAACAATGGTTTGAGACTAGGAGACGCAGTTGCTCATTTCTGTTTAATTTAGCGTTGGAAACTGCAATTAGATGATTTAAAGTAGAAACACATGGAACCATATGTGACAAATGTAGTAAAATTATGGCGTATTCTGATAATGTGGTTATTATGGGAAGCAGATAACAAGAGGTTGAAGAGGTATTTACATCAGTGGTCACACAAACAAATAAGATGGGATTAGAAATAAATGAAAGTAAGACAACATTTATGTTGTTATCACGAAAGCTTTACGATGAAAATGAATATGTGAAACCTGGTACATATAATTTTGAAAGAGTGGAAGACTGTATATATATTTTGGCAAAATTGTAACAAATAAAAACGAATTAATACCAGAGACTGAAAAGGGGTTATGAATGCAAATAGAGCATATTATGCACTTCTACCTCTACTAAATGGCCAAACAGTACTCAGCGTAGAAAAAATAAAAATCTCTATGACGTTCACAAGGCCAGTGGCATCATTCGGAACAGAATCTTGGACACTGAATGAAGGTATTGCTAAATGGCTGGCTGCTTTTGAAAGAAAAATTTTAATAAGAATGTTTGGGGGAAATACAGTAAATGAAAATTGGAGAAAGCGATATAATAAAGAATTACTGCAGCTGTTAGGAGATTTAGATACACTTCCATTTGCCAGAATAAGTCAGTTGAATTGGCTTGCCCATGTTAACAGAAAGGATAGTAAAAGAAAAGTAAGTCAAGTATCTAATAATAATCCGCAGGGAAGTCGACTAAGAGGACGACCAAAAAACAGATGGTGTAATTGTGTACAAACAGATATTAATAAATGCAAAATTACAAATTGGAAGGAGAGGTCAAAAACAGACCTGGATTGGGGAAGGTCATTAAGGCGGTGAAGGTCCGCACTGGACTGGAGTGCCATTTAATAATAACAACAACAATAATTATTAAAATTAAAAAATAACTGGACTTAAAATTGCAAACTTAAAAAATGAGTTACAAACTGCCAAATTTTGAGACGTTAAATTGTGCCTGGGCCACCCGCCTGTGACTGGGTGAATTGTACCTCTTAAGAACAACTCTGATACCTGAGATTAACATAAATCACACTAAAGAATATGAATAATTGAAACAGCTTAATTTATTTCCCTTTTTGTCTTGGATCATGTAGTAGTCATAGCGTACTTGATTGGAATATGAATGAATGAATGGTATTTGAGTTCGAGCCCTTCCGGGCCCGATGCACCTAGCCCTTAAGACAGGCCCTTTGTGCCCCATGTTCTATTACTAAATTAGAGGAGCCCTGTTCCTGTAGCAAATTTCCAGATGGCCGCTATATTATATTGGTACGTATAGGAAAGTTATGGGGTTGAAATCATGTCCTGGAAACTGAAACTGCCCTGCGGAGGTTTAAGTAATTTTTCTCAGAACCTGCAAAAATGTAGGTATCCTGTCGTTCCGGGGATGTATCAACTGAAATCCGCGTACTGTTTAAAAGTCCTAAAGCAAAATCAGAACGCATGCAACCGTCAGTCAGTATGCTGGAGACAAAACTGGATTAGCGAAGGGAAATTACGTAAGCTGTACCAAGTTATGACACAGGGCGACAGTGTGGACAGTCAAAGCATATGACATTACAGTTTGACTATATCAAGCACGAATTGACCTACTTAAATCGCGCAGTAACCAGACTATGAAACACGTACTGCTGTGCCCACATGGCTTCAGACGGTAAAGGCACTGAGACGCTGAAACACGGTGACCTTAAATTAGCTATTTTTCTACCAACTCTTTAATGCACAATTCTATAAGCTAAGTTACACTTAAAGATTAGCTACACACGAGGCGTCATCCTCAGGGTGAGTATCACATAATTCTTCGACCTTCTGGCACGCCAGATGGATATAAACACAGTCACGTAGGTAGAATGCAGCAATAAGTGTAACTTAGCTTATAGAATTGTGCATTAAAGCCTTGGTGGAAAAATAGCTAATGTGAATGTAATGCACGTTGTGGACAACTTCAAAACTGTGACCTGAAGTTGGAATCCATTTCTTCACTTTACTTGCGTGGCGTGCTGAGGGAAAGTTATGTTCCTTAATAAGAAATGTCCACCACCAGTATTTAAATAAAGACTTAGAAAATTGTTCATTTGAGGAGTGGACCAGGAATAGTTTAGTCTGTGTAGAGATTAAGTTGTGGGATGGAACACCTAGGGATCGGCCTTCAATTCCTGGCAGGGACAAGAGGATTTATTGCTCTCCACTGTGTCTAGCCCGGCCCTGGGAACTAAACAGCTTTCCACCAAACGGATAACGAGGGCACAGAAGCCGGGACATGAGGAAGGTCATTCATTTCCACCTAAAACAGAGTTTAAGAATGTGTGGAGCTATGCCTCCAATCCTCCGTACGTTTCGAGGACATTACCATCTGCAGTAGAGTATAACGAAAAGAAAAGAAGATGAAGAGGGTAATTTTACGGAACCCGGAAGTTCATTACCGCATTCATTAGAGCCCGCCACCACGTCCGAGGCATCTGCGAACTTTTCGTGACATGGGAAGTTTATAAGATGAGGAGTTGTTAGCACCTCGCCCAACCCCCGAGCTGGAGCACCACTCCTTGTCTGCTGTCCGCGACTGAATATTCAATATATTCGCAGTTATCCTCTACACTGGAGGCTGTTCCTCCATCAGCAACCTGAGGACCCCCCCATGCCGTGGTGGCAGGGACCCACTTATACACGAGTATACACACACCGATAGGTAAAAATTGGAAACAAATTCTCAGCAGAATGAAAAAAGCTGCATCAGTGACAGAGCAGAAAAAATCTGCATCAATGACAGATATGAGTAGCATCTAGATGTGAGGCACGAGGAATCTCATTTACGATATATAAATTTACCGCTCTATAGAGCAAAATGGCAGGACGGTTACTGTATAATTACTGGGAAAGTTTGTGAACACATTGACAGCGCTATAATTTTAAGAAATAATCCGGTATTGACGGCTGCGACTGAGGGAAACCACGAAAAATTACAGTCTCGAGTAGTCAGTCTTTGGGTCTACATTCTAACTTGGGGCCTGGTAAATAAAACAGGAGGTTAACCACTTGTTCGTGATGTTAGGAATATGAAAGGAAACGTCTCTGGCCTACTTCGGAACAACAGTAATGTCTTTCTTTAGACGGACTGATGAAGAAAGCAACAGACAGAAAAATATTTATTGGACATAAGATGGTTGTGTTGAGAACGAACAGGACAAAAATTATAGTGTGTTGGCCGAGCATCGAACTTGGTATCTCCAAAATAATATTATACTAGACGCTATAAGAACTTACTTATTTACTTACTAACTTACGTACCCAATGGAACAGATTCCTTCTTGATAAGCTAACCGGTTCTCAGCTAGTCATGAAATTCCCTGCATTTTTGGAACCCGAAGTTTCTTTACCGCGTTTACAAGTGCCCACTACCTGTTCCTCTCTTGAGTCAGATCAATCCAGTACATACGGGGAATTCCACTTCCTGAAGATCCATTTTAATACTGTCCTCCCATGTACGCCTGGGTCTTTCAAGTTGTTCTTTTCCTCAGGTTTCCCCACCAAACCCTCTATACACATCTCCTCTCCCCCATACGTGCTACATGCCCCGCCCATTTCATTCTTCTCGATTTGATCACCCGAATAATATTTGGTAAGGAGTACAGATCATTAAGCTCCTCATTATATAGTCCTCGCCACTCCCCTGTCACCTCGTCCCTCATAGGCCCACATATTCTCCTCAACACCCTATTCTCAAACACCTTCAGCATACGTTCCTCCGTCAATGTGAGCGACCAATTTTCAAACCCAGAAAAAACAAAAGAAAAAATTACAGTTCTGTGGTTCTTAGTTTTTACATTCTTGGATAACAATTTTTTTTCTCCTGGCGCTACAACCCCCATTGGGGGTTGTATTTTACAGCCCTCTAGTGGGCTTTAGCCTCCTCGCTTGCGAGGTTTCTTGATCACA
>JGI20166J26741_11583362_pt1 | contig 23596 bp, 24 predicted proteins | sample TergutCu122P5_FD_26741 | JGI IMG/M metagenome (IMG submission 26741)
GTCGCGCTGAACCTGGCGGGGGTCGGCTGCGGCGAGCTCGCGCGTGGGATGATCCTTGCTACTCCGGGGGCGCTGCGCCCGGTGCGGCGCTTCAACGCCTGGTTCAGCTACGGCGCCGACCCCGCCCGCCCGCGCCGGCTCAAGACGCCGGCGACCGTGCACCTGCACCATGGCACGAGCGAGGTCATGGCGCGCCTGCTGCTTCTGGGCGAGTCCGGGGAGCTTGCGCCCGGCGCCGCCGGCTTCATCCAGCTGCGCGCGGACGAGGCGCTGGCGGTGCGCGCCGGCGATCGCTTCATCGTGCGCGCCGGAGATCCGCTCTACAGCATCGGCGGGGGAGTCGTGCTTGACACGACGCCGCGGCTACGCACGCGTCTGTCCGAGGCTGACCGCGCGCTGCTCGAGGCCCTGCGTGACGGGGAGGCGCCGCGCAGTGTGCGTCTGGCGCTGGAGCGCTCCCGCGTCGCGGTGACGAGCGAACAGGTGGCGACCGAGCTCGGTTGTGAGCGCTCAGAAGTGACGTCTGTGCTGAACTCCTGTCCCGAGACTGAGGTCTGCCGCTTCAAGCGGGACCGTGAGACCGTCTGGCTGTCGTCTGCGGCCGCAGAGCAGCTGCGCGCGACCATCGTGGAGACCTTACGCAGCTGGCATGAGGACAACCCGCAGCAGACCGGCCTTGCCACGGGCGCGCTTTGCGACCTCGTCTGCGCGCGACAGCGGACCGATCCGGAGACCTTCGTCCTCATGCTCCAGCAGTTGGAGGAGGCGGGGACAGTGACGAAGGCGGGGGGCAAGGTCGCGCTTGCCTCTGCCGCTGCCAGTGTCCAGGCCACGCTCGACGAGCTCTGTCAGCGCATCGCAGAGCGCGTCCAGGGCCAGGGACTCAGCCCCGAGGGCCCCACGGCGCTCCAGGCAGCGCTGGGAGTGGAGCGCAGTCTGCTCGCCCAGGCGCTGGGGATCCTGACGCGCGAGGATCGCCTCATCCGCCTGGGCGGCGATCTCTACTTCAGCCCAGCGGCGATAGAGCAGGCGAAGGACGCCCTGACGCAAGCCCTGCGCCGGGCGCCTGACGGACTGACGGCGGCCGAGCTGCGCGACGTCCTGGGCGTCAGCCGCAAGTACGCGATCCCGCTGCTCGAGCACTTCGATGCGCGGGGCGTCACCTTGCGTGTGGGCGACCTGCGGCAGCTGAGGTAACCCAGAAGGAGGAACCAGGGGGACAGGCACCGTGGTCCCAGGGGGGTCGCTCGCGTACGCGAACAACCCCCCTGACCCTCCTGTCACCGGTGGGTCGCTCGCGGGAACCAGGGGGACAGGCACCGTGGTCCCACGCGAACAACCCCCCTGACCCTCCTGTCACCCGGCCCCCTGTCACCCCCGGGGTCCATCACCGGGTGTTCCTGCTACAATGTGATAACGACGCGGAGCCGGAGCCGTCCTGGTGGGCGGTGCGGTCTTCAAAACCGTTGTGAGGGGTGAAGAGCTCCTCGGGTGGGTTCGATTCCCGCACGGCTCCGCCAAGACACGCGATTCCCGCACGGCTCCGCCAATCGCTGTAAGGAAGGATCCTCTCGACAATGCCGGATATCTTATCAGTAGAACAGGCCAAGGCCCAATGGCTGGCGCTTATCGAGCGTCGAGCGCCCGAGGAAGTCGAGCTGCTCGACGCCTGCGGGCGCGTGCTTGCCGCAGACGCCGTGAGCGACATCGACGTGGCGCCCTTCGACAACTCGGCCATGGACGGCTTCGCTCTGCGCGCCTCTGACCTGCGTGGGGCCAGCGACCAGACGCCGGTCGCCCTTGAGGTCATCGCGCATATCGCGGCGGGAGACTGGTGCGAGACCGAGGTGGTCGCCGGGACGGCAGCGCGCATCATGACCGGCGCCCCGATGCCCCCCGGAGCTGATACCGTGGTCAAGGTCGAAGAGACCTCCGTACTCTCAGGCGACGGCGGAGTCGGCTCGCAGGTCCGCTTCTCCCGTGCCCCCCAGCCGGGCGAGAACGTGCGCCACCGCGGCGAGGAGGTCAAGGCCGGCGAGGCGGTGCTGCGCGCCGGCGAGCGCCTGGGGCCGGCGGCCATCGGGCTGCTCGCCTCCACGGGGCACGCGCGCGTCTGCGTGTATCGGCGTCCCCGCGTGGCGGTGCTTTCCACGGGATCGGAGCTCGTCGACATCGACACGGTCCCTCCTGCGGGCAAGATCCGCAACTCGAACAACTACTCGCTTGCGGCCCAGGTCCTTGAAGCGGGCGGGATACCGGTGGCGTTTCCCAATATCACCGACACCCTCGAGGCCACGAAGGCGGCGCTTCTTGAGGCGGCGGTCAGCTGCGACCTCATCATCACGAGCGGCGGGGTCTCGGTCGGGGACTTCGACTACGTCAAACCAGCGCTTGAGGCGACAGGTCAGCTGTTCTTCTGTAAGGTGAACATGCGCCCTGGCAATCCGCAGACGATGGGTATGGTCGGCTCGGTACCGTTCTTCGGCCTGCCCGGCAACCCGACCTCGACCTTCGTGGGCTTCGAGATCTTCGTGCGTCCCGCCATCCGCAAGATGTGGGGCGAGAAGCACTTAGAGCGTCCCGTGACCCGCGCGCGACTTGCGACCGCGATCCAGAAGAAGCAGGTACGCCGCTACTTCACCAGAGGCAGGGTGAGGCGCACCGACGACGGAGCCCTGGTCGCCGAGCTCTGCGGCGACCAGTCGAGCGCGCTGCTCACGACCGCGCATCGGGCGAACTGCCTGATGATCCTGCCAGAAGGCGTCGCGCCGGTGCCGGCCGACTCCGAGGTCGACTGCATCAGACTTGACATCGAGGAAAATGCCTGCCTCTAAGGATCAGTACGGGCGCAGCATCGACTACCTGCGCATCTCGGTCACCGACCGTTGCAACCTGCGCTGCGTCTACTGCATGGGAGAAGACGGCGTCGCAGACAAGCTCCGTCATGACGAGATCCTAAGCTACGACGAGATCGAGCGCTTCGCGCGCCGCGCGGTGCGCTTCGGGATCCGGCGCATCCGTCTGACCGGCGGCGAGCCCCTGGTGCGTCGTGACCTCGCCGATCTGGTCGCAGCGCTGAAGCGCATCGGCCAGATCGAGGACATCTCGCTGACCACCAACGGCATCCTGCTGCCGAAGTTCGCAGCGGAGCTGAAGGCAAGCGGGCTGGACCGGGTCAACATCTCCTTGGACACCCTCGACAAGGAGGCCTATCGCAGGCTCACGCGCCTCGGCGAGCTTTCTCGCGCGCTTGCGGCCATCGACACGGCCCTTGAGTATCACTTCGATCCGGTCAAGGTCAACATGGTCGTGATGCGCTCGTACCAGCAGGATCTGTTCGGCTTCGCTCGTCTGAGCATCGAGCGCCCCCTGCACATCCGCTTCATCGAGTACATGCCCGTGGGCCTCAGCTCCGGCTACCAGAACCAGGGCTGGCGCGATGACGAGGTCATCGACTCCGCCGAGGTCATCGCAACGATCTCTGCGACCGGCGAGGCCAGCGGGCTCGGGCCCTTGCTCCCGCTGGCGGGCGGCGACAGCTTCCTGCCCGCCGGCGGCGGGCCGGCGCGCTACTGGCGCTTCGCCGGCGCGGCCGGTACCGTCGGCGTGATCTCGCCGCTCTCCAACCACTTCTGCGGGCGCTGCAACCGCCTGCGTCTGACGGCGGAGGGTCGTCTGCGCCCCTGCCTGTTCTCGGACGTCGAACTTGACGCGCGCGCGGCCTTGCGCCTCGGCGACGACAGCGCCATCGACGCGGTCATCGCTGACGCGCTGGAGATAAAACCGAAGGAGCACGGGCGCCTGCAGAGCACCCGTCGCCTCATGTCACAGATAGGTGGTTGATCCATGAAAGACGTCTTCGACTCGCAGAACCCGGAAGGTCTCTCGCACCTCGACGCGACCGGAGCTGCGCGCATGGTCGACGTCGGCGCCAAGGAGCACACGTCAAGGATGGCCCGTGCCCGGGGGCTGGTGAGGATGCGCCCCGGGACGCGAGCCGCGATCGTCGACGGGAGCGTGCCCAAGGGCGACGTCCTGGCAACGGCGCGCATCGCGGGCATCATGGCGGCCAAGAGATGCGCCGGGCTCATCCCGCTCTGTCACCCACTGCCCATCGACGCCGTCGCCGTGGAGCTTGAGCCGACAGATGCCGGCATCGAGATCCAGGCGAGCATCAAGGTCACCGCCAGGACCGGCGCAGAGATGGAAGCGCTCACCGCCGTCGCGGTCGCTGCGCTCACGGTCTATGACATGTGCAAGGCGCTGGACCGGGGTATGGAGATCGGCGATATCTGCCTGGAGTACAAGGAGGGCGGGAAGAGTGGCGTCTACCGGCGCGAAGCATAGGCTGCCCCTGACGGCAGTCGTCCTTGCCGGCGGGCGGTCTCTGCGCATGGGCGTCGACAAGACCCAGCTCGATATCGGGGGGCGGACGCTCGTCGCCCGGGCGGTGAGCGCGGTCGCTGCCGTAGCGTCTGAGGTCATCGTCGTCACGAACCGCTCGGAGAAGCTGTGCCGGGCGCAGTTCCCGGCCAGCGCCGAGATCATGACCGACGATGTCGCCTATCAGGGTCCCCTGGGGGGTCTGGCCACGGCTCTGAAGGCGGCTCGTTATCCCTGGGTGCTGGCGGTCGCAGCCGACATGCCCTGGATCTCTGCCGATGCGGTGCGGCTCCTGTGGGAGCGCCGCCCGGGCGCCGATGTGGTGATCCCGGTCGGGGAGAAGGGGGCCGAGCCGCTGCTCGCTCTCTATCGCACAGCGACCGTCGGCCCGGTGTCTGCAGCGGTCCTGGCAAGCGGGCGGCGACGCTTCAGTGCGATGTTTCCGGATCTGAGGGTCTGCGAGGTCCCTGAGGCCGACCTGCGTCAGGTCGATCCGCAGCTGGCGACGCTGGTCAACATCAACACGCGCGATGACTATGAGCGGGCCGTCGAGCTCGCCCGCGCGACGGGCCATGAGCGCTGTCGGAGCGCGGCGGCGACGAGAGCTCCAGCGGGCTGCGTGAGACCGGCTTCGATTCGTCATAGTTCGCTTTGAGGAACTCGGTGAAGGCCAGGGCGACCCGTGAGAGCACCTTCGGGGGAAAGGCCATATAGAAGGGCCGGGGCCAGGGCTGCCCCTCGACCGGGATCTCAGCGATCGTCCCCAGGAGCAGCGCCTTGTCTGCGGCGAAACGGCTGACCGCTGCGATCCCCATCCCCTTCTCGACGCAGCCGATCACCGACTCACAGGTGTTGAGCTCCATCCGCTTCTGAAGCCGGTCGAAGTCCAGACCCTTGTCAGCGCAGAGCCTCTGCAGCAGGCGATGCGGTCCGGAATCAGGGTTGCGCATGATCCAGTCCTCCTGGAGCAGTCGCGTCAGACTGACGGGGCGGGGGCTTGCCGCCAGGGGGTTATCGGGAGCGCAGATGCAGATGATCTCGAACTCGCCGAGCTTCTCGAAGTTGACGCGGTGGTTGAAGAACCGCGCATCGGTCACGGCAAGGTCCGCGCGACCCGCCCCGGTCCGCTCGATCGAGTTGTGGGAGGTGTCGACGATGAGGTGCGAGCGTGCAGCCGGATAGGTCTCCTCGAAGCCAGCCATAAGGTGGGGGAGCACATAGCAGCCCGGGATGATCGAGGCTGCGATCGTCAGGGATCCGCTGACGGTGTTGTCGAGCAGGTCGAGTGCGTCCTGGGCCTGCTGTTCGTTATCTGCAGCCGCGCGCGCAAAGGGGAGCAGAGCGGTCCCTGCGGCCGTCAGGGAGATCTGGCGCATCGAGCGGTCGAAGAGCGTCGCCCCACAATCCTGCTCGAGCTTCTTGATCTGCGTGGTGACCGCCGGCTGGGTCAGACCCAGCTTATGGGCAGCAGCAGAGAAGCTCCCCTCGTCGATGATCGTCAGGAACGTATCCAGATGCTGTGAACTCATACCCATGAGCGGGCCTCCGATCTATAAAATCCATTGATACGAAACCTCTATTATGATTGTGAAATTCTATGGATAATGTGAGTATAGCACACGCGACCGAAGGCGATGCCAGAAAGGACCAGCGATGAAACATCCGATAGAAGCGTATCGAGACCCGCGCTCGCGACCACGTGCGTTGATATGGACGGGGGTCGTCGCGATCATAGCTCTTTTCCTGCTGACCCTGGCCTTGGCCGTGACCTCGACGAACTGGTTCTGCACGCAGGGTTGTCACCGCATCATGGACGATGCGGTCGATGCCAACGCGCAGTCTCCTCACGCGAAGCTGAGCTGTATCGCCTGCCATCTTCCCGCAGGCGGCGATCCGGTGACCTTCATGATCCACAAGGCAGGATCCGGGATCAAGGAGGTCCCGCCCGCGATCTTCGGGACCTATCGCCTGCCGCTGAACCCCGAAAGCGAGGTCGCGCTCGACATCGAGCAGTTCCCTTCGACGCAGTGCACCCAGTGCCACACCCCAAAGCCCGGGACCGTCACCGTTGACGGCATCAAGATCGAGCACCAGGTCCACGCAGACGCGGGCCTGCAGTGCACCTGGTGTCACAACCGGGTCGCTCACGAAGAGGCGGGCCTGAAGCTGGCTACGCTGCACACCGACTTCATCTCGATGGAGGGTTGCTTCCGTTGCCACACGCTTTCCGGCGCCGGAGTCATAAGCTCGTGCACGACCTGCCATGTCACCCAGCCCAAGACGCCGCCGGCCGACCATACGAAGGCCTTCATCGCGGGCGGTCATGCCTCTCTTGTCGACGCGCAGGGAAGACGCCTGCGGGGAAAGCCAGCGACGAAGACCTCCAGAACGCTGCCGACCCACTTCAACGGTCCGGCTGATATCCTGCACCCGATCCCGTATCAGCGCACGTGCTACAACTGCCATATGACTGACTTCTGCGTCTCCTGCCATCGCGCGGGCGCGTACCGTAACGACCAGGAAAGGACAGGACAGTAAGATGGATACGAACAACACGTCAGGCTGCCAGATCAGCCGTCGTGGCTTCCTCAAGATCATGGCTACCGGCGCTGCGGTCGTCGGCGCCTCATCGACGATGGGCCCACTCCTGACCGCCTGCAGTAAGGCGGCCAGCCCGGCGCAGGACGCTTCGGGTAAAGGTCTCTTCAAAGACTCGGTGGGCGTCTGCCGTATCTGCAACACCTGGTGCAGCTATCTGGCGAAAGGGGGGGAGCACTTCGAGCTCTGGGGTAATCCTCATGATCCGATCGCAGGGTGCTGGAAGGATGGCAAGGGACGCCTCTGCGTCAAGGGCTATGCTGGCCCGGAGAAGGCGCTCAATCCCGACCGTATCTTCTTCCCCATGAAGCGCACCAATCCCAAGAAGGGTCCGGATGAGGATCCCGGTTTCGTGAAGATCAGCTGGGACGAGGCCCTGGAGATCGCGGCCCGCAGGTATGCGGAGACCGTCGAGAACTACGGTGACAAGGGCGTCGCGCTGGTCATGCGCTCCAGCGACTGGAGCAAGCGCTTCGCCGCGGCGACCACGCTGCCGAACTCGGTCGGGCATCAGTCAACCTGCTTTACGGGGCACTGCTGGGCCTGGCCGGCGCTTGTCGAAGCGATCTCTGACCCCGGTACGCGCGCGTGGACCCATGACTTCGGGAACTCGACCTATCTGCTCTCCTTTGGTTTCGACCAGGTCGGACGCGCCCAGAACTCGACGGTGCAGGGCGTGATCAAGGCCCTTGAGGCGGGCGCTAAGGGAAGCTGCTTCGACCCCCAGTACACGGTGCTCGCGAACAAGCTCGTCGCGTACGGCGGGCACTATCACCCGATCAAACCGGGCACGGACGGCGCGGTGATCTGGGCGATGATCAAGTGGATCGTCGCGAACCACAAGTACAACGCCTCCTTCATCGACAGCTACGTGCCGGCGGCTGAGTGGACGGCGTTTCTGGCCTTCGTCGCTGCCAACGGCTTCGCGCCCGGGCTGGACGCCGGAGCAAGTCCGGAGGCCGTGGCCGCCTGGGCGGCCGACATCAGCGAGGTGCCGGCGACAGAGATCCTGCGGGTGGCACGCGAGTTCTGCAACGACGGGAACATGAAGGACTGGCGCCCGGTCGTCATGACGCACAAGCGTGACGGCGCCGGCGGGCCAAACTACACGAACTCCTGGCGCAACGCCTACGCTGAGCTGGTGCTGGGCATCCTGATGGGAAGCGTCGACCGGCTCGGCGCCGACATCCTCGGACGCAAGTTCAAGGTCCCGGCCTTCGATGACGTCTGTCCGCCGCCCAAGGAGGGCTATCCGGAGCCGGAGTACAAGGCGCCGGAGAAGAAGTTCGGACGTCTTGACCAGCGCAGCAAGTGGACCGGAGCGGCGGCAGGGCAGGGTACCTTCGACGTGTTCAAGCATCAGCTGCTCGCCGATGATCCTTATAAAGTGCGGATGCTCATCACGAGTTTCTACAACTGGCCGATGAACTCCACCGATACCGCCCAGACCGTCGAGGTCCTGCAGAAGTGCTTCGTGGTCAACCACTGCTTCTATGCTGACGAGGGCGCCTGGATGTCCGATCTCCTGCTGCCCGATGTTTCGCCCTATGAGAAGACTGAGCTGGTCGCCGGCGACTCGAACGCGGGTCAAAGCCTCTACAGCTTCTACAAGCTGCAGGAGCCGCTCATCGAGAAGCTGGGAGACACCCGGGGCCTTCCCGACGTGCTCTACGGCATCGCGAAGCTCCTGGACACAGGCGCTCACGGTAAGTTCAAGACCTGGAAGGAGGCTCACAAGGCCTATGCCGATGCCCAGGACGCCGTCTGGCGCCGCGCCAATCCCCACTACCTGAAGAACCGCGACACGCTCACGCAGTACCTCACGGTCGACGGGACCCTCAAGGGCGAGAAGTGGGGCGGAGCTTTCGTGAGCAACGCCCAGCTCAAGGCCCTCGCCGCGACGGCTGATTCCGGATGGCCGAAGAAGCTGACGACGCTCGATGCGGTCGCAGCCCAGATCGGGACCAAGGGGGACGGCTCGGGGATCTACCCAAAGTACGAGGACGCCAAGCCCTTCAAGGACTACGGCAAGCTCAAAGCCGGCAAGGTCCATCTTGACATCACGGTGCGCGAGAACGGCAAGTATGCGACGGTGCCCAGGCCACATGATGCTCAGGGCGCCTCGATGGTCATCTCAGAGAGGTTCCCGGGCTACGCGCCTCCCGTTCACCCCGGGCGCGCCTCTGCTGACCCGGCCTCTGGTCGCTTCCACATGCTCATCTATCGGGAGCAAGGTATGTGTCACTCTGAGTCGAAGAGCGAGGAGCTGATGGTCGAGCTCTTCGGACCTCAGACAGTCGAGATGCATCCGGACTCGGCCGCACACCTGGGGCTTGCGGAAGGCGACAGCATCCTGATCGAGTCTGAGGCCAACAAAGCGGCGGAGACCTCGATCCTGCACCTGAGCGCCCATATCCGTCCTGACTGTATCAAGATGGCGCATGGCTGGGGGCACTGGAAGTTCGGGAGCAGCAAGCTGAACCCGAACCCGAAGGAGCTCGACGCGCTGGTCGGTCCGCCACGGAGTTTCGGCATGCACGCCTCAGCCGGCGTCGGGGCCGACGACAACGCCTTCGTCCATGCACGCACTCTCAAAGAGATGATCGAACAGATCGATCCCTCGGCGACCGTGCCGATGAGTGACGTGATCCTGAAAGTCACCAAGTCATCCAGGCCGGCGCCGGCGCGTTCTGTGCTCGTCTGAAGCCAAGGAGGAGAATATGAGTAAAGGTTTTGTGGTAGATCTGAAGCGCTGCATCGGCTGTAAGGCCTGCGTGGTCGCCTGCAAGCTGCGCTATGAGCTGCCGGAAGGGGTCGCCCGGCGCGCGGTGCGGACCAGGGAGTTCGCTGAGACCCCGATGCGCTGTTTCCTCTCGCTCGCCTGTAACCACTGCGAGCATCCCGCCTGCATCCCGATCTGTCCCCAGGCGGCGCTTTCCAAGGACGCTGAAGGCCGGGTGATCCATGACCCGGGCAAGTGCATCGGCTGTCGACGCTGTGAGTTCGCCTGCCCTTACGACGCGATCTGCTATGACCTGGAAACGGGCACGATCACGAAATGTGATGCCTGCGCCACCCGCTCGGACGGACCGCGCTGTGTGGCCGCCTGCCATGCGAAGGCCCTGAGCTGGGTCGACGTCGACGCGAGTTTCACGTTGGCGGCCGCTCAGGTGGTCAAGGACGGCAAGGCGCTCTTACCCGATCCGCGTCAAACGACCCCTCATCTGAAAGTGGTCCGCTGACATGCTGCCGGTGGCCGAGAGGAGTTTCAGGGCTGCGGCGCCGGGACGCCGTCGCTGCTATCTGCTGTTCGCAGAGGTCTTCGACGATGCGCCGACCGGCATGAGTCTCACGTACATCGCGCGAACCTTCTTCGACCTTGAGCCGCTCCTCGTCGAGCTGGGCGACGTCACGGCCGATCTCACGATCCTTCGTCGGCATCACCTGCAGAACTCAGAGCGGGTCGCCCGTAAGCTCGCCGTGGAGTATACGATGCTCTTCGAAGCCCAGGACCGTATCTACCCCAACGCCAGTTGCTGGGCTCCCGGCAAGAAACCCCATCTTCTGGGGGAGGCGGCGCGGGTGGCGGTGGATCACTACTACGAGGCGGGCTTCACGCTTGCCGAGGGCAAGATGCTGAGAGTCGATCATATAGCGACCGAACTGCTGTTCCTCAGCGAGTTGGCGGGTCTGGCGGCGCGCCAGCCGGAGCGCAGCTACGAGCGGACACGGCGCTTCATGGAGCAGGCCTTCAATCCCTGGGCCCCGCGCTTCCTTGCCGCCGTGGGAAAGGCCTCCGGGCGCTCTTCCTATTACAGCGCCTGGGCGCGTCTGGCCCTGCGCTTCATACGGATCGACTCCCGGCTGTTCAAGACCTGACATCCTCAAAGACCCTCCCACAGAGGAGGCGTTTCTTCATAGTGCGGAAGAGCCCGGTCTCGTGCCGGGTTCTTTCGCGTCTGGGATACCGGCATGATCGTCGTTGTCAGATCTTGAGCCACCAGGGCTCGATCTTCAGGAAAGAGCGCGTCCATTCTGACTGGTCTTCGCTGAGCAGCTCCCTGGGGGCGCCGCAGGTCTCGATGCGTCCTTCGCGCAGGAGCGCGATGCGGTCGGCGACGATGAAAGCCTCCTCCTTGCTGTGGGTGACGTAGAGCGCGGTCATGCCCTGGGCATGCAGGATCTTGGCGAACTCTGCGGCGAGATCTGCGCGCAGGCTCTCGTCGAGCGAGGACAGGGGTTCGTCGAGCAGGAGCACGTCGGGTTCCAGCACGAGTCCGCGCGCGAGCGCGACCCGCTGCGCTTCTCCGCCGGACAGCCCCAGTATCGAGCGGGACGCGAAGCCTCCGAGGCCCACGAGATCGAGCACGGCAGCTATCCGCGCGTGGCGCTGGGCGCGCGGGACGCGGCGCAGGCGCAGGCCGTAGCCGACGTTGTAGCCGACCGTGCCTTTCATCAGATACGGCGTCTGCAGCACCGCCGCGATGTGACGGCGCACCATCTGCGGGCTCAGGAGGCTGCCATCCAGCAGCAGGCGGCCCTCGTCGGCCTCCTCGAAGCCGCCGATCACGCCGAGCAGGGTCGACTTGCCGCTGCCCGAAGGCCCGAGCAGGACCGTGACGGTCCCTGCGGGCAGCTCGAAGGCGTCGATCTCGAGGCTGAAGGCGGGGTAGCGGACCCGCAGGTCCTCGACGCGGATCTTGGGCCCGTGGGCGAACTCGCTCATCGTCCTACCTGCGGAGGACGGATGCGGCGCGCGCGCCGGGTCGCTTTCATATAGCGCTCGTCGCGGACCTGTTCGATCGTGATGAAGACGTTGACGAGCAGCACGATGCCCAGCAGGATCACCGCAAGCACGATCGCCGGTCCATAGTCGCCCATGCGCGTGAACTGCACGATGGCCGTGGTCATGACGCGGGTATCTCCCGCCAGGTTACCGCCGACCATCGTGACCGCGCCGACCTCAGAGATGATCGCGCCGAAGCCCGCGGCCACGGCCGCGAACATCGTGAGCCGGGCCTCCCTTAAGGTCGCTGCGATCTCCTGCAGGTGCGAGGCGCCGAGCGAGCGGACCTGCAGGCGCAGCTGCGCCGGGACCGCCGCCACGCCCGAGGCCACGAGCGCCGCGACCACCGGGGTGGCGATCACGGTCTGCACGATGACGATGGCGGTCTTCGTGTAGAGCAGGCTCAAGGGGCCGAAGAGCCCGTAGCGTGAGAGCAGCATCGCGACGAAGAGTCCCGCCACGGTGGGCGGCAGGCCCATACCGGCGTTGGCGATGGCAAGGGCGGCCAGGCGCCCGATCGAGCGTCTGGTCCCCAGCCAGTAACCGGCAGGGATGCCGATCAGAAGCGCGATGACCGTGGCCAACAGCGAGACGCGCAGCGAAGTGAAGATGATGTTGAGCAGGTCCACCCCGCCTGAGCCGACAGGCGCCGCTGCCGAGTGGAACAGGGTCTGGAAACCCTGACGGAAGGCGTTCGTGAAGAGTGTCAGGCCGCCGAGGTTCACTGGTCCTCTTCCTGACCGACGCTCTTCTCAAGGATGAAGAGCGGTCTGCCGTAGTCCCTGGCGCCGAAGTCCCTGATGACGGCCTGACCCCGGGGCCCGGTGATCCAGCTCGAGAAGGTCTTGGCGGCGTCAAGACGACGGGCGTCCCTGACCACGATCACGTGGTAGTGGTTGAGCAGGTCCTTGCCGCCCTCGACCAGGACGGCGGCTTTGGTCGCGCCGGCGGCACGCATCTTCAGATACGTACCGCGGTCAGAGAGGGTGTAGGCGCCGGTCTCGTCGGCGACCTTGATGCTGTCACCCATGCCCTGGCCGGTCACTTTGTACCAGGGGTCCTTTGCCGGTGCAGGCGAGAGCCCTGCGGCCTTCCAGATCTTGAGCTCCTTGCTGTTGGTGCCGGACGCATCGCCGCGGCTGACGAAGGGCGAAGCGCTGTCGGCGATCTTCGCGAAGGCCGCGGCGGCGCTGGCCGATCCCTTGATATGGGCCGGATCCGAGGCCGGTCCGATGACGACGAAGTCGTTATACATCAGCGCCTTGCGGGTCAGTCCGTAGTCATCCTGCATGAAGGTCACCTCGTCGGCGGGGGAGTGGACCAGCAGGACGTCGGCGTTGCCGTCCTTGCCCATCTGGATCGCCTCGCCACTTCCGACGGCGACGACCTTGACCTTGATGGCGGGATTATCCTTCTCGAAGGCCGGGATCAGGACGTCGAAGAGCCCGGTGTCCTGAGTCGAGGTGGTCGAGGCGAGCGTCAGGTTGACCGTTTTCCTGTAGGGAGGGGGGATGGATTCTTTCGTGTAACCTCCGCAGCCGGCCAAGGTACTGAGCAGGACCGCGATCAGGACGCCGCCGACAAGCAGGCGCCCCCGCCTTGATGAGGGCATGTCTTCTCCTTTTCTGAACGCGAGAGATGCAGCCGTTTCCCGCTGCACCCTGTCGATCCGTCTCCGTAGCCGCAGGCGACCTTAGGAGTGCCGGATTTCAGAGAATATGGTAAGAGCCAGTATAGCAGGTGGCAGGCAGAGCGCGTTATGATGAGTGGGAGCAACAACAGGAAGGAGCTCGTGTGGAACTGAAACTGGCGATCATCACGGTCTCGGATACGCGGGACTTCGAAACTGACACGGCGGGAGCGGCTCTCAAGGAACTTGCTGCCAGGAAGGGCTGGGAGGTCGTCAGTCACGCTATCGTGGCAGACGAGCGCCCGGCGATCGAGTCAGCGCTGATCACGGCCTGCGACGACGAACACGCCGACATCGTGCTGACCTGCGGCGGCACCGGTTTCTCGCTGCGTGACGTCACGCCCGAGGCGACGCGTGCCGTCTGCGAGCGCGAAGCCCCCGGCATCGCGGAGGCGATACGCGCGCGCTCGCTGGAGGTCACCGGCCGGGCCATGCTCTCGCGCGCGGTCGCGGGGCTGCGGGGGGAGTCGGTCATCATCAACTTCCCGGGCTCAGAGAAGGCGGTCCGCGAGGCCTGGGGTTTCGTCGCCGACCAGTTCGAACATGCTATCAAGATGCTCCACGGCGCCGGCCACCAGGACACGCTGGACGTCCGCTGACTGCGTTGCCGCAAGGACTCGCGGCGACACAAGGCCGCCACGTCTTACGGCGCCTTGCCAGCGAACGTCGATCGCGTCCTGATCAGTAATAGTGCTCGGTTTCGGTGACCAGCTCGGTCTTGATCTTGCCGACCAGCTTCTGCAACGCTTCGATGCAGTTCGGGCGGATATCAGCGCCGATCATCACGTACATGATCGAGTCGCCGACCTTCAGGGTTCCTTCATTGAGCCAGGTCCGCACCCAGGCGACGCCGGGCCAGGTGAGCGCTTCGGCTTCAGCTGCCGCGACGCCGGCCGCGTCATAGGAGAAGTCGATCTCTGATACCTCCCCGAGGCCCTGGACGCCCTCGCGTACCTGAGCCTTAGGGGTGACACGCACGATCCCGTTGTGGACGAGCAGCATCCCGCATTCCTTCGCGCGGGGGTCGGCCTTGGCTTCCTTCAACCACGCATCCATCGATGGTTCTGGTCTCGACATCGTGACTCCTTTCAAGGGCTCTGCCTGAGCCTACTATAGCATCATCGCGGGCTTTCCCGGGATCGGTCCAGCGGGCGGTTCAGGCCGTTGGCAGGGCGCAAGAGCCGTTCGCGCCAACTATTTCAAATTGATATCACGTGCAACATTTCGACGAATTTTGCATATCTAGGGGTGATTCAGTTATCGTTGAAGGTACTGAGGCAACTTATTCCAACTATAATAATCGCTGTACTTAGCTATAAGACAAATCTATTATACAAATCGAGACGGATGTAGAACAATGGTTACGGAAACGGCACGTCGGAACACCGAAGGTCCCCTGGGGTCCATCAGGGTCTGGATGTGGAAGGGCGTGTCATGGCTGAGATACACAAGGAGGTGTATGGCATGGCAGTAGCGACTGATCTCTATGAACGCCTCGCTGCCCACGGGATAACGCGTCGTGACTTCTTGAAGTTCTGCGGCACGTTGGCCGCGGTCATGGGGCTTTCACAGACGGCGGTCCCGCAGATCGCCGCCGCAGTTGGAGAAGCGGCGGGTTCCGGTCTGTATCCCGCGCTCTGGATCAACGGCGCAGCCTGTACTGGCTGCACAGAATCCATCGCACAGGCAACGCAACCGAATGTTGCCGACATCGTCCTGGACATCTTATCCCTGCCTCAGATGGAGACAGTGATGATGGCCTCGGGCGAGTATGCAGAGAAGGCAGGTGAGGAGTACGCCGCCGCGAACAAGGGCAAGTACATCCTGATCTGCGAAGGAGCGGTCACCGAGATGCTGGACGGCAACGTCTTGCGCATCGCCGAGAAGCCGTATGTCGAGATCCTGCAGCACTACGCAGAAGGTGCTGCCGCGATCGTTGCGGTCGGCTCCTGTGCGGTCGACGGCGGATGGGTGCGGGCGTACCCGAACCCCGCCAAGGCGACCGGCGTCAAGGCCTACCTTGACGCGAACATCAGCAATCCGAAGAAGCGGCCACCGGTCGTCAATCTTCCGGGTTGCCCGGTCAATCCGCTCGAGATCATCGCGGTCGTCGTCAATGTGCTGCTCACAGGTGATCTGACGAAGATCCTCAAGGATCCCGTCAAAGAACTCAACCTCGATCGCCAGAACCGCCCGAAGTATCTGTATGGCTCGACCATCCATGATAACTGCGAGCGTCGCGGTCACTTCGAGAACGGCGAGTTCGTCTACCAGTTCGGCGGCCAGGCAGAAGCTGACAACTATTGTCTGTATGCGATGGGTTGCAAAGGACCCCAGACCTATCGTCACTGCAGCAAGTTGCGCTGGAACAACAACATGTCCTGGTGTGTCGCCTCGGGCGGTCCCTGCATCGGTTGCGGGAACTTCAACTGGGTCGACAACAACACCCCGTTCCGTCAGCGTATGCGTCGCATCGGCGCCGGCGTTATCGGAGGCCCCGGTGGTCTTGGTATCGCCAAGGCTGGCGCGATCGTCGGTGGCGTGGTCGTCGTCGGTATCGGCGCGCACGCGCTTGCAAGTAAGGCCACGCATCGTATCGGTAAGAACTCGACGTTGAAGAACGAAGAGATGAAGACCTACGATGCCCGGAAACTGAAGAAGAAGGGAGGGAGTGCAGATGCCTAGTAACGTTGTTATCGATCCGGTAACCCGTATCGAGGGTCACCTTCGTATCGAAGCTGCCGCAGAGAACGGCGTCATCAAGGACGCCTGGGTCTCGTCGACGAACTATCGCGGTATGGAGACCGTGCTGCAGGGGCGTGCTCCTGAGGATGCGTATTACATCACGATGCGTATCTGCGGCGTGTGCCCGACCTCTCATGGTCATGCGTCCAGCAAGAGCGTCGAGGACGCGCTGAAGGTCACCGTGCCCAACGGCGCTCGTCTGATCCGCAACCTGCTGGAAGCAGCGGAGTTCATCCATAGCCACATCCTGTGGTTCTACACGCTGGCCGCCCTTGACTATGTCAACCCGGCCAAGGCCCTTGAGGCCGATGTCGCCAACACCTATGCACTGGCCGAGCAGGCCGGGACCAGCACCGCTGATTTCGCAGCGGTCAAGGCCCGTCTGCTGAAGCTGGTCGAAGGCGGCGATCTGTCGATCTTCACGAACGGCTGGTGGGGCATCAACCCGCTGACCGATCCCAAGAAGGCCGACGAGCTCTACAACCCCAAGATGCCGGCAGAACTGCACCTGATCGCCGTCGCTCACTATCTTGAGGCGATCGAGATGCAGGCTGAGGCTGCGCAGATCATCGCGCTGATCGGTGGGAAGTTCCCGCACCCGATGACCTCGGTCGCGGGCGGTACCGCCTTCAGCCCCAACGACGATCGTGTCGCCGAGCTCCTCTATCGTTTCACCAAGCTCAACGACTGGGTCACCAAGACCATGATCCCCGACACTCTGGCGATCGCTCCGTTCTATGTGGGCGCGCTCGAGTACGGCGGAGGCTGCGGTAACTTCCTGGCCTGGGGCGTGTTCGATCGCAAGAACCAGACCCTGGACAGCCGTTATCTGCCGGCCGGCTTCATCGAGACTGCCCAAGGGCTGACCGTGAGCAAGCCGGATGTGGGCAAGGTCAAGGAGTATGTCGAGCACACATGGTACACCTCTCCCTCCGGGCTGAACCCGCAGAAGGGCGAGACCAAGGCCATGCAGAGCTGGAGCGACTCAAGCTATAACGTTGAGGATAAGTACTCCTGGTGCAAGGCTCCGCGCTATGACGAGAAGGCGGCCGAAGTCGGTCCGCTGGCTCGTATGCTCGTCGCCTACCTGTCGCCTGACAACGAGAGCAACAAGGTCGTGGCCGATACGGTCAACGGTGCGCTGAAGAAACTCGGCATCACCGATCCGACCAAGCTGGTCTCGCTGCTCGGTCGTGTCGCTGCCCGCAACCTTGAGTGTGCCGTCATCAGTGGCTGGACCATCGAGTGGTGTGCGGAGCTGGCGGCTGCCAAGAAGGAGGGTACGGCTGCCCTGTTCGAGCCCTATACGGTCAAGGACAAGTCGGGCGCCGGCCTCTGGGAGGCCCCGCGCGGTGCGCTCGGTCACTTCATCAACATCAAGGGTGGACGTATCGATTCGTATCAGGTCGTGACTCCCTCGACATGGGACCTCAGCCCACGTGACAAGGCGGGCGTTCCCGGACCGATGGAGGCGGCGTTGATCGGGACTCCGGTCGCAGACGTCACGCGTCCTATCGAGGCTGCGCGTATCGTCCGCAGCTTCGATCCTTGAGTCGGTTGCGGCGTTCACGTGATTGAACGCAGGACCGGTAAGACTGGGACCGTCTATTCGCGGAAGTGGGGTGCGTAAACATGCATAAGCCATTAAAAGAGATGCATCCTCCCGTCTTCATCGTAACGCACTGGATCAATGCGGTATCCATGCTGATCCTGATCATGTCGGGTCTCTACATCCATTTCCCCGCCTTCAGCGGCTTTATGGGCGCCGCCCGCGGGGTACATGTCTTCTTCGGTATCGTCATCTTCCTGAACTGTCTTGTCCGTATCGTCCTGGCCTTCTTCGTGAAGGATGCGACGACGATGGGCACGCGTGAGAAGGAACTCGATATCCGTAACTGGCTGCCGCAGAAGGAGAACCGTCATCAGTTCTTCCCGATGCTTCGCTGGTATCTCTTCATGAAGAAGGATTACCCGATCTCGGCCAAGTATGCGACCATGCAGAAGCTGGCCTATATCATGATCGCGGTCATGATCATCGCCATCAGCTACACGGGCTTCTGCCTGTGGGGCGTGACCAATCAGCTGGCTATCTTCGCAGTTGGTAACAACCTCGTCTCCGGCCTCTTCGGCTTCGGCGGCGGCGGCTCACTCATGCCGATGCGCGTTATCCACTACTGCCTCATGTGGGTGCTGATCATCATCTCGCTGATCCACATCTACATCGCGACCATGCACGGTTTCGTTGCCTGGCGCATGATCTTCCTGTACAAGGAGGATCCGGATGCTGGTGAGCATGTCGATGCTCCCGCACAAGCGTAAAGACACGATGTCTTCTCTGGAGGGCCGCCGCAGGGCGGCCCTCCTGCTATGATGGGGATATGACAGAAGTCGCTCACATCATGCTCATGGCGGTCGGCAACCCCACCGTCGAAGACGACGGCGTCGGGCCCGCCTGTCTGGCCCGTCTCATGGCATGGTTCGACTTTCCCTGCGAGCTGCGCTGCGTCGATGAAGGCGACCTGGGCCTCGGGATGCTGGGCGATCTGATCGACGTGCGCGAGCTGATCGTGCTTGACGCCGCCAAGGATACCGGACATCCGCCGGGGACCGTCCTGATCATGACGCCCGAGGAGATGGCTGCCAGCGCCGTGCTCCATACGGCCCATGACAGCGCGCTCATCGACGTGCTGCGCGCCGCCGAACTCACGGACCGGGCGCCCGAGACCACGGTCGTGGTCGCGGTGCAGGTCGCAAGCTTGCGGGAGTGGGTCCTGGAGCTTTCGAGCGAGGTCGAGGCTGCCGTCCCGGTCGCCTGCGCTGCCGCCCTCGATCAACTGCGACGCCGCGGGGTGGACTTCAGCCCGAAACCCGGCGCAGACATCCCGGCAGAGCTCTTCGACGCGCTGGAGAACTTCGCTCCGCAGCCTGAGTGACGGGAACCGGGGGGACAGGCACCGTGGTCCCCAGTATCAAGTATCACTTATACTTCATATAAGCTATACTAGGGACAGGACGTATCGGCACGCGGAAAGGATCACCGTGAAGAAGTATCTGATGATCAACTCAGAGAGCCTGGGGCAGGGCGATTGGGAGCTTGGGCGCACTCTGATGAAGATGTTCTTGGGAAAGATCGTGGAAGAGGAGCAGCGCCCCATCGGGATCTCGCTGCTCAACAGCGGGGTCAAGCTTGCCTGCGCCGGTTCGCCGGTGCTCGATGAGCTCAAGACGCTTGAAGCGGCAGGCGTCAACATCAGTTCCTGCATCACCTGTCTGAAGTTCTATGATCTGATCGATAAGGTCGAGGTCGGCATCCAGGGCTCGATGTCGCTCTACGTCCAGCAGGCCTTTGATGCTGATGACGCCTTCGTGATCGGGTAAAGTGGGCTGTCTTATGGCAGAGAATCCAGACGAAGAGATCGTTTCGTGTAGGGGCTTACACGAAAGGAGATCGAGTCTGGTCGGGATGACTGGATTTGAACCAGCGACCTCTCGGTCCCGAACCGAGCGCTCTACCAAGCTGAGCCACATCCCGACGCGGACTTACGATTGTACCATTCTGGCCAGAGCTTGGCTATACTGTATGAGGTAAGGAGGTGTGAGGACCAGTGACTGACAAGGCGACAGATATCCGTCTGACACAACTCTCGCACAAAGCTGGTTGAGCGGCGAAGTGGGGTCCGGCGGACCTCCAACTGGTGCTCGACGCGCTCGGGCCGACCAACTCAGATGACGTCATGCTCGGCTTCGAGACCAGTGACGACGCGGCGGTCGTGCGCTTGTCTGATGACCTCGCGCTGCTGCAGACCGTCGACTTCTTCACGCCGATCGTCGACGATCCCTTCGACTTCGGGCGGATCGCGGCAGCCAACGCCCTGTCCGACATCTACGCGATGGGCGGCGAGCCGCTCTGTGCCATGAACCTGCTGGCGGTCCCGCGCTCGATGGGGACTTCGGCCGTCGCTGACATCGTGCGCGGCGCCGCGGCGATCTGCGCCCGTGCTGATACGCCGATCGTCGGCGGGCACACCATCGATGACGCGGAGCCGAAGTTCGGCCTGGCGGTCACCGGGCGTGTTCATCCCGACGAGGTCCTTTACAACGCGGGAGCGCGCCCAGGCGACCTGCTTGTCCTGACCAAGCCTCTGGGGACCGGCCTGATCGCTACGGCGATCAAGCAGGGGCGTCTGCAAGAGAGCGAGCCTGCCGCGCGCGGCGCCATCGAGTCGATGGCGGGTCTCAACCGGGAGGCCTCACGCGCCGCCCGGGCCCTGCACGCGCGGGCCTGCACCGATGTCAGCGGCTTCGGCCTGGCGGGACATGCCCACGAGATGGCCCAGGCTTCGCGCTGCGCGGTCGAGATCACGATGGACGCGCTCCCCTTGCTGGAAGGCGCCGCCGCGCTGGCAGCAGAGGGCGTCATGCCCGGCAAGACCGCTGAGCTGATCACGTGGGCCGCTGACTTCATGGTCTGCGAGGTCCCCGGGGCAGAGCGTCTGGTCTGTGACCCGCAGACCTCAGGAGGCCTGCTGCTCGCCCTGGATCCCTCTGCGGGCGAAGTTCCTGGGTCCTGGGTGGTGGGGCGCTTCGTCGAGGGTCCGGCGGGGCAGGTCCAGGTCCGCTGACATGGTCGCGGACTGGTTGCAACGCCTGATGCTCGCGCTGGGCGCCGGCGTCTGCCACCAGCTCCCTGAGCGCAGCTTCATCTCGGGCGGCTTCCAGCAGCCGGTCTGTTCACGCTGCTCGGGGATCTATGTCGCCACCGTGGCCGGGCTCCTCGTCCTGTTCGCGCTGTATCGCCGCCGGAGAGGGGCCGGGTCCGTTTTATCAGGTGAGGCACAAGTGGGAGGCGAGGGGGTCGCTCGCGTACGCGAACGAGCCCCCTCGCTAACAGAGCTGCAAGACAAAACGGTCCGGCCCCTATCCTCCTCTGCAGTGCAGCACGACAGGGAGGAGGTGAGGGGGGCTCGTTCGCGTACGCGAGCGACCCCCCTCGCCCCCTCCCCAACAGAGCTGCAAGACAATACGGCCCGGCCCCTATCCCCCCCTCTGGCGCTGCACTGGTCCTACTGGGTCTTCCTGGGCCTGGCGCTGATCGCGATGGCCGCAGACGGACTTTCCAGCTACGCGGGGATCCGCCCGACGAACGACACGATCCGCCTGATCACGGGGCTGGCGGTCGGCGGCGGGCTTGCCCCGCTGCTGATGGCGCTTCTGAGCGAGACCCTGCTCAGCGCCCGGGCGCGCGCCACGATGCTGGCACGCCCCCGCGACTGGGCCCTCTACCTGGCGGCGCTCATCCTGGCCGGGATCGTCGACTATCCGCTCGGCCGTGTGCTCGGCCCGGTCACGCCGCTGCTGGTCACACTCAGTCTGGTCGTGACCTTCGCGGTGATCGTACTCGTCATCCTCGGCCTCTTCAAACACTTCGAACACAGCGTGGATCGCCCGGCAGACCTCCTGGTCCCGGGGCTTTCCGCCATACTCGTCGCCCTGGTCCTCCTGATGGTCCTGGCCCTGCTCAAGGCAGCCCTCTTCTCCTGGCTTGTCCGCGGATGATGTCCGAGCCTCCTGCTATCCTGTGAACAAGAGCACAGGAAAAGGAGCGCGACCATGACAGACAACATCGAAGCGGCGAGCACAGCCTTCGGACAACTGGTACGCAGCATCGGCGACCCGCAGTTGCGCGCGCTCATGCGCGCGGTCTTCTATCGCGAGCGGCGCTATGAGGCCTTCTGTCACGCCCCCTTGTCCCGCAGTGAGGCCAGCGGTACCGCCATCCGCTCTGCGATACGGAGCTCACGTCTTCTGCGCGCGGTCTATGGACACTTCGCACCCCCCGCGCGTGACCTGATGCTTGCGGCCCTGCTGCTCTATCCCGCCGGCGCGGCGGAAGCATCGGGCGCCATCGGCAGGCTCTATCCCGTCCCGGTACTCTCGGCGCTCATGGTCCACGACGCCCGGGTCTCGCTGCCGCGCGAGAAGCGCGCCTCGCTTGAAAGTCTCATCCTTCAGGCTGCCTGGCTGACCGGGGAGCCCGGTGTCGCTCCCGCGGAGTCGACGCGGCGTGAGGCGCAGATGATCGCGCTCTGTCTTCAGTTGGATCGGCGGGCGGACGCGCTCGCGCCCCCGCGCGATCATGCGGTAAGATGGTCAGGGCAGGCGCCCCACCTGAAGCTCATCGAAACATACGCGACGCCCGCTGGAAAGGACGACGATGACGACACGCATGAACTCCGCACTGCCGCAGGCTGAGATCGGTATCTTCGGAGGCAGCGGTTTCTACGAACTGCTCGAGGATGCGAAAGACTACAAGGTCTGGACCCCCTGGGGGGAGACCTCGGATGTGGTGGCGGTCGGGCGCCTTGCCGGGCGCAGCGTCGCCTTCATGCCCCGGCACGGCAGGAACCACAGTATCGCGCCGCATGAAGTGAACTATCGTGCCAACCTCTGGGCCTTCCATGAGCTGGGGGTAACCAGGGTCATCGGGCCGGCGGCCTGCGGGAGCCTCTCGCCAGAGGTCCGTCCCGGGGACTTCGTCGTGGTCGACCAGTTCGTCGACCGCACGAACGGGCGAGCCGACACCTTCTTCACCGGGGGCCAGGTCTACCATGTGTCCTCGGCCGATCCCTACTGCCCCGAGCTGAGGCAGGCCGCGATCGCCAGTTGTCAGCGCCTCGGCATCACCGTACACGAGACCGGGACGGTCGTCGTGATCGGCGGCCCGCGCTTCTCGACGCGCGCGGAGTCAGAGTGGTTCGCCGCTCAGGGCTGGACCGTGATCAACATGACGCAGTATCCTGAGGGCTACCTGGCCCGTGAGCTCGAGATGTGCTATGTCAACGTCGCGCTCATCACGGACTACGACGCCGGGGTGGACGCGGACAGCGCCGTCACCAACACCGATGTCCTGAAGGTCTTCGCGGACAACATCGATAAGCTCAAGCAACTCATCTATGATATGGTGCCGACGATACCCGCCCAGCGCCAGTGCCTTTGCAAAGACGCTTTGACGCAGGCCGCCATCTAGCTTCGCCGTTTGACCGCTTGAGGCGTGCGGTCGTCCGATGTTTGTAGTAGACTGTGTATTCGTGTAACCGGTCGGGCGCATAAGTCCGACACATGACCATGGAGGTTCTATGTTTGGCTTAGGTCCGGTAGAAACTATCATCATCATCCTCCTGATCCTGGTGCTGTTCGTGATATTCGGCCCGAAGCAGCTGCCCAAGCTGGGTAAGATGTTCGGCAAGACGATGAAGTCAGTACGCACGGGTCTCGACGAGATGAACACGGAACTCAAGTCCGAGGATGCGTCGAAGCCTGCTGCGGCAGACGAGGCCGTTATCGAAGCCGATGACAACGAGAAACCGCAGACCTGCGCGAAGTGCGGCACGGTC
>JGI20166J26741_11584473_pt1 | contig 23563 bp, 10 predicted proteins | sample TergutCu122P5_FD_26741 | JGI IMG/M metagenome (IMG submission 26741)
CTTCCACATCGCTGGCAACTGGTTGTACACAATGCTGGTGACTACATTGAAGGACAGTAAAACTTCGAAACATGTACCTATTTTGTATCAGTTGTAAATACATAGTTGCCACTATTAAAGTTCCAACCCTCGTACATACACATGCATGCACATGCATGTATACACACAATCCTGTCGAAGCAGTAATCTGTAATTGGTGTCATTCCAATCCAACTCCGAACAGGTTTTAAATAACAAGTTTACAGCAAAGTATGTTGCTGTCTGTAGCCTACTGTATCAACTGATGAAGCACTGCTTGGCTACAGAGACCACATGCATAAGAGTACCAATTCCCATTTCAAGACACTGAATAGATAAAGATATCTAAATAAAGCCTTATACATAAGTAAAATTAAAAAGCAACTCAACAAATAGCATCAATCAGGGACTATAATTGTTTCCACATTTTAACAAAGATTTCCCTGAGATCTGGTGTACTTGTATTTAATAATATTATTTATATATGGAGCATAATTCCATTAATCCAGCACCATGGGAGTGGACAGGTGCCAGATTATCAAATATTCCACATTATCAAACAGTATGTATAATGAGCACATTTGTTACACATAGTTTTTCAGCATATCACAGCCAGCCATCAGAGAATATATACTCATCACTTATTTTCATTTCATCATAAAAATAATCAGCTTTTTTCAATTATTATAGGTCCGTTCAAGGGGTTTCCTTTGGAATGCATTGCTGTAAGCCACTTATACAACACCCTGTCCAACTGCCAAAAGGTAGGATTTCAGGAATATCAACATCCAGATTAGGGGAATTCTAATGTAGTTGGAAAGATGTGTGAATGAGAAATAACATGGCAGTCAAAAGTTTTAAAACAGTTTTGGAGATCACTGCGTAACAGCATTTGAGTTGCTCAAGTTAATTTAATGTCTCAGGATGTTTGCAATAAATATGGGTCAAGAGACTGGTTTCACACTGTGTTCGCAGAGGACAGTGTGGGCACTGAAGTTGCGGCTCTCTCCTACACATAAATTTCATGTGCCTTGTGAGGCTTCCCTTACTCATATACACCTTCCCACACTGGTCACATCGAAATACATGTCCTCCCTCTGTTACAACACGCCTACTGTCAGACTTTGGTGGCGAAACCAAATGTAGCCCATGCCTTTCAACATTCTGAACAGGAACTTCTCTTTGTAAGTCAATATTAGAAGGGATGCCCCTGGTATTTGGAAATACTTGCTGAAGAGCATTAGGCATTGGGTGTTTACTGTCATCCAAATTCAGCAATCCTTGAAGAAACTTCCACTGTCTCATGTCTGGAAACAAAATCATTTATCAACATTAGCTTGATTTTAATCGCAAAAACTTAGTACAGGGTAATTACGAATGAACGTACACATTTAAAAACGCATTTGGAAGGAATTAATTTCCCTGCAACAGTCATAGTACTGAATGAAACCGACAGAAAAGACACTGTGTTACACTGCAATACTGATAATGTGTATGTTTTAATATAATCACAGTTGTACTGCACACTTTATTTGTGAGAATCTGTACTTGAGAAACTACACATTTTGTAATTAAAAAACCCTCCATATACAAGACCGATTCAAGACATAAGATCTTACTTTCAGGATCCTAAAAATGTTTCGTCTAAGAATCTGACTACAGCTAGCTATAATTATATCAGTCACATTTCATGTTGGACCAAAAAAAAGAACTTTATAGTTGAAGTTACAACATACACAGAACATTACCTGGAAAATCCAAGGGAAGTATCTCGGAAGACAAAGATGCAAATGTGACTATAATATTAGGATAGATACTTTTAAAACAGGGTATGAAATGTAGGCTATATTTATGCGATTTAGGAATGCATCCAATGGTAGAAACTTCTTTAAACAGCAGTGAACCTTCACAGTCCATAAAAAAAGGGGATTTCCCTGATGAGGAGTCTAGCAGATTTTAAAGAAGGAATACCATTTATTTATAAACAGTGTTACATATCACCGTCTCTCTAAATACGATGACACAAGAGTGTATGTTGTTTCAGTTCATCATTTAGGGTATGGGGACAGGAATTCATCCCTGTATGTGACAAACAAACAAGTTATGTGTATCTTTATTACAGCAGCACCAATTATCTCAGTATATCAATGTTAAATTTCTACAATGAAAGCATAAATTTAAACACATCAGTAACCAGGAATGCACATCATCAAAACCTCCATTCACAACAGCAAGTAAAGGATATACAATACAACAGAAAACAATCTGCTCAGACATCTGACATCATGTAACAGGTTCATTCAGCAACATCAGATACTTTCATTTGCACGTAATCAATTATATTCTACATCATATTTTCTTTTGGTTCATATCCTTTTAAGTGTGGATTTGAAATGACTTACGTAGGAACAATTTACACATGCAGTAAAAATGTGAATACATGCAGCAAAAATGCTGATATAGTGTCTGGGGAAGAACAGTGTTTTAAAATGTTATATTACAGAACCCAATAAAGCTTAAAAACTAAGGTTTTCACCACATGAAAGGAAAATTTTAAAATGTTAATTTATGCCATGTTGTATAAAAAATGCACATGTAAGTGCATGTATCAGTGGCAGCTGCTCTGACCAACAAGAAGCTGTGTGTGTAGTGAATGGCTGAAACAGTCTCTCTTATGTTGCTAATTTTGGTGCATAAACCCAACCCTTTGGTAGCAAATAGTACATGGCATAAATAACTCTGTCCAAGTTCCTACTTTATATGGTAAAAACTGAACTCTTGCAGCTTTGCTGGCTTTCGCAGTGGACTTTTAAAATACACAACCTATATTTTCTTTCCTCACTACCCTTCCAACAAAGACCAGACCAAGCTAGATATCAATATTATGGTCTTCTGGGACATGGAATCATGCAGTTGTGTACCCACCCACTAGCTACATGGTGGCACAGGCTAGTAGACCAAATTTTTTGTACTAGAGGCTGTGCATAACCTCAAACCTCACATCAGGGATGGGTACTTTTCCAGTTAAGACTTAGTTTCAAAGTGCCATACCTTCATAAATAACTACAGTTAACAATGTATATTCAAGATGCCTGCAATGTGATGCTATGTCACTGGGCAAGCAGCTTTCTTGGATTGCTTGACTCATAAGATGAAGTCATTGTGATCCTTCGAAACTTGAGGGAACACTCACCCTATGACAGTTTCATATCCCAGAACAGCTTACTCCCGAGGAATACTGCTCCAGAAATAAAAAATCTTGTACATTTCAGATTTAAATCACTGTATAATTACAAACTGGAATCAAGGAGAATTAATCCCCTTATCATACAAAATTTACAATTTTAAATGTTTCTCCTTCTGATATACAGTCTCCTAGCTTTCCCTATGCTAAGGATTTTGTTTGTGTTGGCAGAAGAAGGCTGCTTGCAGAGTGGTGGTAATTTCGGCATTCTACTGCTTGCTCTGCTGAAGTTCAAGTTCAGATTTTCTTCTAAAGATGTCCACATAAAACCAAACACAAGAAGTTCAGGGAATACAAAAGTAATCTGATAACTGCAAATGCTTTTTGGTATTGTCAGCTTACAGCATCCTTTTGGAAAATGCATTATTGAAAACAGAAAGACAAAAAAGTCAGAAAATGTTAGATACAAGGACTTTGGTACTCTCAGTCCCTTCAACATGGTCTATGAAAAATACCATCAGCATAACCACTGTTCTCCTGACTGCCATGTAGCACAAGCCTGCTAAAACCAAGAGTGTTCTTGTGAAATTCTAGTGTGAAACACAAATGAATAATTACTGCTTTAGGAACTGTACATTGAGACATATAAAGTATAATTGGTATATACTTCCAAATGGTGGGAAGAACATGTTAAAATAAAGATAAACAAACCAGATAGCAGGGAAAGGATTAAAATGAACATGGAAATAGATACTACAAACAGTATTAACTCTCAATACTAGAATAATAAAACAGTTTTTGTCAAACACATCATGTTTTATTGTGTGTCACTGCTCACTGTATTAATATACTCAGTTTATTGCACCAACCAAATGCACAGTATTAATTATAAAGAAATATTAAAGATGTTATCTCCAACATGTATCGATACAAGCATACCATCTTCAGGGAGCAATTATACATAAATATTAAAGACATATCTCCGACACGTTTCACTACAAGTTTACCATCTTTAGGTGGCATCGACCTAAAATAATGCACAGAATGGGCAACTTTCAACTAACTGCTCATGGTAGTTCAGAAGTTAAGTTCCACCATGCTTACAATAAATGTGTGCCAACAAACTGCTCTTGTGTTTAGTTCGAACAGGACAGTGTGGGCACTGAAACTGGGGCTCCTTCCCACATTCAAACTTGAGATGTCGTGTCAGATTTCCCTTGCTCATGTACACCTTTCCGCACTGGGTGCATTGAAATACATTTCGTCCCTCTGTTACAGGACGTCCACCATCAGTCTGTTGCAATCCATGTTCATTAATATCCACAACATGAATTTCATTTTGCAGATCAATGCTAGAACATGTATTGCTGATGTCAGCAAACACCTGCTGAAGTACGATAGGCATTCTGCCTCTGTCCTCAGAAAAGTAATGATCTTCTGGACTGAATAATCTTTGAGGGTCCATCCACTGTGTCACATCTGCAATAAAATAATTATCTAGCATTAGCTAAAATTATTAATGAGGGGTGAATTAAATATGAGAATACTTAGAATACAAAGAAGAGTGATAAGATCAATGGTTGGAGTAAGTTCAAGAACATGTTGCAGACAGTTATTTAAAGAACTGAATATTCTCACTCTGGCTTCATTACATATATTGGAAGCGATCTGTTTTATAACAAAATACTACCAGTCTGTGGAGCTAAATTCCAATGTTCATACTTATAATAAACGGAGGAAAATGGACATCCACATCCAATCTTACAGTATTGAAATATATAAAAAAAGTGTAATAAACATAGGGACTAAAGTATATAACAAACTTCCTGGTTGCATAAAAGAAATAGATAGTTATAAGGTCTTTAAGAAAGAGCTGAAATCATTTTTTCTTCTGCATACCTTCTACTCAGTGGAAGAATTTGTATCTTTGTAACTATGTAACTTTTAATATTTTAATTATCTTACATTTTAAGTTTATAATATATTATAAATATTCAGTTTTCTGAAATCAGTTTGTAGAATATTATTTTAAGTTACTATTGGAAAACTAATTTGTATTTACTTAAAGCATATTGTTAGAAACTGATGAGTCTACCATCGCATGTATGATATTTTGACTAAATAAATAAGGTAAAGGTAAAGCAGTCCCGTTACAGGCCTGGAGTGGTCCAGAGGGTTCCAGAAAGTTAAGGTTCTCAGATTTCATGACAACAGCACAGGATGGTGGTAAGGTTGTCAGCCTTACACACTGGCCGCCTTTACCCCCAGGAAATACACTTGGTACTCATTTCTGTTAGAGGCCGAGTCGACCCCAGGGCCATAGTGTGACCGGAAGGATTATGCCACTGAAAAATCCCAATGACACCATCGGGAATCGAACTGGCGACCTGCCGGTTGGACTAAATAAATAAACTAAACTAAACACATAAGACTGACTCTGACAACTTCTTTTCCTAAACCGACGTCTCCTTCAATAAAAACAGGCACCTCTTTCAGCCGAGTTGTACTGTTTGTACATATCAATTGCTGAGGGTGGGAAAGAAGCTGTTCTTTGTGTACTTATTTAGGATTCTGTACAAACTGCTAAGGCTGTGAAGTGGTGAATGAACTATTGTGAGTTAACTGTACATGATGCACTGGAACTGGGCATCTGTCCTGGTCACACTGAAGTAAATCTCAAAAAAATCTGAGCCAAGTAAGCAAATCAAAAATCAGAGCTTGTCCAAATAACCATGTGGAAGTCGGGAAGAAACTTGGAGATTTTGTCTCAACCAGCAGAACAATGTCTTCTGTGACAATGAAGTAAGGCACAGAACTACACACTAAAGAATTCATATACTTCAGAGATCATTCACTTATATACAGTATATAATGCTGTCCATGACAATACAGTTCCAAATGTATCAACATGTATAATGGCAAAGCCTTATATGATAAATATGTCAAAATGGATAATGTTTTACAGATTGAAACAAGTTTATTAAGAGATCATATAACTGTATTTGAGCTGCTCATTGTGGTTCAAGAGTTACATTCCACCCACGATGCTTGCAGTACATGTGGGTCAACAAACTGCTCTTGTGTTTTGTCCGAAGGGAACAGTGTGGGCAATGAAACTGCGGTTCCTTCCCACATTCAAACTTGAGATGTCTTGTGAGCGTCCCTTTCCTCAAGTACACCTTCCCACACTGGGTGCATCGAAATCCATTTCCACCCACTGCTGTGTGATTTCTGCTGTCAGGCTGCTGCGATCCATGTCCCTCTGAACACACAGCATGCAGATCGGCACTACAAGAGGTGCTGCTGATGTTTGTAAACACCTGCTGAAGAATATTAGGTATCCTTCCGCTGTCCTCAACAGTGTAACAGTCTTCGAGATTTAACAATCTTCGAGAGCTCATCAACTGTGTCACATCTGAAAATAAAATAATTAATAAACATCAACTAAAAATAAGAATGTCATGTTAGGTTATTGTATGTTTTGTGCTATGTTCTTTTTGACTCATAATGTTCTTGTGGTATATGGTGTTGTGTTCAGTTGTATTGCATTGTGTTGTGTTGTTGTGTTGTGTTGTGTTGTGTTGTGTTGTGTTGTGTTGCACTATGTCATGTCATGTCACATTGTGTTGTGTTCTACATTATGTTACACACACAGAATACTGGCAAATTAGAAAGCGTATCACAAAAATGGCAATGGCCTAATTTAATGCCACCCTCACTAGCGCTTTGAAAGAATGAAGCAATTAAAATATTTAGTTCAGATTTAGACCCAGGACTTCCTTAATATGGAAAAGTGATAACTATTTAAACATGTTATTTGGTAAATTGTTTGTTTCTTGCCTCCTTTACTGATATTTTATTAATACCGTAAGTTTTCAAGCATCATAAAGCATATGTGAAAGACAGGAAGTGTTCTTGGCTTATTTAGTTTGCCATTCTATAGCTGTCAGGGTCAGTGGAGAAACCACAAAAAAAAAAAAATCCATCATGTAAGCTTGTGTCCAGTCCAAGAAAAGAAAACAGCCAATCACTGTGCTATGACTCAAAATCTGTTATTAGCTGCATATCACACATAAACATGCAGTGAATTCCAAACCATGTAAAGGAGTGACATATTTATTGCAACAAGAACACAAACCAAGAATCACACAAGTTGACATCAGTTTGGTAAGACAAAAGAAAGGAAACACTTTAAAGTCATTTTGATTCCAGGATTCAGGTCTTCTCAGACATAATGTTGCATCACTGGATGCACGGTTCCCAATGTTTAGATGGAACATGGTGCTCTCATCTTCAAGGGTCCAGCAGTCTAACCACTCACCCAACAGCACAGCATCACATCCTAGAAGACCTAAATCCTGGACTCATACATTGTGATACACCGATTTAAAAATCTGCAAAAATTTTGCATCACATCACAACTTTATCCATGTGTTCTTTTAATTTTTGTCAACCATAATGTGAGCATATGACACTTTCTTACTGCCAGCAAGCTTCATTCTACTTAAATAATCTCAATGTTCCAAATTTCACAGTTAGTAAGTAGTATGTGCATTCACATGTGCTGCACACAAAAGACATTGTGTGTATTACAATACTCTGTTATCTTGAATCAGCATACTTGATTTAGCCAAAAAAGCTATTTTGTATGTGTTACCATTAAGATTTGTTGCACTCTGTTATAATACGTTCTGAATATGAACCTGCATCTGCACTGCACCTGCTAATGAATTTATGGGGTGCCATGAAGAAAACATTATTTGCCACAGTGTAAATTTTATTTTGTTCAAAGCATATAACAACATACAACACAGAATATTATGTCTTCCGGAAAATCATGCTAAAAGTTCTGTTTACCCTACAACACGGTATAACATCCCAAAAGATACGAGTCTTCAGCACCATTGCTAACAGAACGTCAAACTTTATGTTTCTATGGTACCTTCTGAAGCTGTTATGTATATGTTTAATACACTGTGCTATATGTACAAGGAGTAAAGTATCCACACAGAATACTGACATTTTAATTTCCATGCAGATCTGTAATGTAACATCTGAAATCTACACAGCAACTTAACACCTTTCTCAAGTGGTCAGCCATGTCATGCAAGATAAAATCCAACAATTTTTAGACTGTCTTTGTCTCATGTCCACTGCCCTCTCTTGGCCTAGCATGGAGAACACATATGTACACACGTTCACACCAAGCTATATGTGTTAACCATTGCATCAATCCTCAATAATGAAGAGATATTAATGTGTTTCATTCAAAACTAATGTGGTCAATGAGCTGCAAGGACTTAACTTTATATACATGTAATAAAGAACACAAAAATTTCCACTTACAAATAAAATTTTGCAGGTTCAAAAAAGAAGACAAACATCTCTGTAACAATATCACTTGGAATGAACAGCTGTTACAATTCATTCTCATATTACATGCCCCATAAATATAAATATCTGGCAAGAAAGGAAAGATGATATATCAAGGATAATAACAAATAAACTAAACCATTCTTGGAAAATCAGCTTTGTCAAAGTTGGGATACAACCAATGTTTCAAAGACCTCTTCTGTTTCCATGATCAGGAGAGGAAACAGGTTTCTCAGCCTGGTGCAGTCAATCATCTGAGAAAGTCTTGTGCATTCATTCACTACAAAAACTTCAAACCCAAAACAGTAATAAAGTTAGAATGGAATATTGATGGGTTTTGAACTGACTCTCAACTTCTATATTTACACACAACATTCTGCTCACCAAATAATTAAATTAACTCCTGTGTTTAAACCCCCATTAACCCAAACACGGTATTTCCTTCACAGCACATGCAATAACCTTACTCAGAATTACTCAGTCTTCTTGAGTCATGTAATGACAACCTTAAGGCCGATTCACACACAGCATGCTGTGCCCATACCGCACCCATGCCATGCCATTAATTCACATATGCCATGCCGCGCCCCTGCCCTGCTCCAACAGTGCCGTGTCCTTTGTGAAAGTCCGCATGGTAGCCGGAATATCCGAACTGCTAGTCCAACAGTTTAACGGATCGTCTTTTTTGTAGTGTGCTACTACCACTCTTTACAGTCGTAGGTATGGATCATTGTGAGGGGGATTGGTATGCTTCTGATAACAATCTTCATGGAACTCCGCGTGGTAGCCGGAAGGAGCCGAACACAGGCAGGTGGCCCACAGGCTGTCTCTTGACGGCCGTGCTGTGCTGTGGCCTTGAGAAGAAGGGCACTGTCAGAGCATGGCATGGCAAGTGTGAATCAGACACGGCTGCACTGCGTAAATCAAATGGGAAAGACACATTCTAAACCCTTAGCGGCACAGTACTGTAGGGGAGCGGCATGGGCGTACCATGGGCATGGCATGCTACGTGTAAATTGGCCTTTAGGATACAAACATAAGAGTTACCCTGCTGGCACCCATCTGCCACAGTCCTGTGTGTTTCAAAGAGTGAACAGTATGAAGATGGGACATTCAATGAGATAGATAAAAAATTTAAAAAAAATAAAAATAAAAATAAAAACAAAAAAGAGGGATTCCAGTCTTCTGGGATGTGATGCCGTTTCACCAAACAAATATGTCCTAACATTTCAAACGAATATGTCACCAAATCTTCAAGGGTTCAAGGCCCACAAAGAACACCAATTGGAGTCAAGTTGTGGGGATAAATAGGCACGGTCTGACCAGTGGCTGCTGAGCAAAAAAGATAGCAAGCCAAGAAGGGAGCGGATGTACAGTAAGTGAGGCTGTGAAAGGGGCTGTAATCAGATGTGTGGTACACAGATTCATTCAAGATAAACCCCCTTCCTCTACATGGAAACAAACCAAAATTTCAAAGCTGACCAGCCCATAGCCTGGTCACTACATCAACTACATTACTTTGGCTCCATCCTTTACACCGATGGACTAAGACCATTACAGATATGATTGGCCTTTCCATCTTTTAAACTATTTCACGTACATTTACACAGCTTTCCTGTATGACTCATAACAGTACAAAAATAAAAATAAAGCAGGATTTCACACATTTATTTACAGTAACTCCCATTTGTGACTGCTGCATACTAAGATACATATTTCAAATGTCACTATATCTAACATTCATGTCTATTGCATTCTTGCAATAGGACCTTCATGTTTTAAAATAATGTGTTGTTTCAAATTGCTTTTCAATTTTGACTTTTTAGGACAGTATGGACACTGGAACTGTGGCTCTTTGCCACATTCTAAACTCTGATGTCGTGCTAAGCTACTTCGATGTATGTAATTCTTCCCACATGTTGTACATTTGAACTGATTGACTCTCATATGCTGGCCATGAGCAGCCCCATTTTGCGGCTGTGTTCCACCTCCATATCCTCCTCGCTGAGACATCAACTATAAGAAAGTGAGAATAATATGAGTTACAAATAACACCTTTGACAAACAGCAACATTATCCATAGAAGCGATACACAAACCCTTACAGGCAATCTGCCCTGTAAGGACTAGATTTCTCATTAACCCCTCATGTATGAATACCAAGAGAGACCCATGACAAATAATATTTGAAACTAACATACCTCACCTTTCATTTGTTGATTACATCAGGCATTTTATTTTTACATTTCAATCACAGATAAAACCTTTTTTTAGCATTTAATTATCACAAAATAGCCGTTTGCTCTCAATAATTAGTTTGTTTGTGTGTTTATCCCCTCATGTCCACAAAATTGGCTAGTCCAAAGCGCCACAAATCAGACTTAAATGGCAATACTATACATATCAGCATGCCATTTAAATGCTCATACAAAGGAAGATTTACCATTAAGGCATGGTTTCACAGTGTATTAAAAATATCAGAATATTTAGCCCTTTCAAGTTCACACTTCCCATCATGAGCTATGACAAAACATTTGTCAGCCAAAACAGACATTCTTCAATGCAAGCAACACGTAATGCAATCAGGTAAATAAAAAATACAATTCCAGCTGTATATCATCATATTATCTTACAAATATTAGCAAACTCTTTTGACAAAAGCTTTGAACTCCATGCTTAATACTTAAGAAAAACATGTTCCACTTCAGTGCTATAAATATCTAACAAAGGTCATGCAGCAGCATTGAGAGTTGGATGCTGCCTTCTCACCACAGGACCTGATGTTCTATAGCAGCTGAATTTGTGTGATATCTGTGATAGATAATGGTAAAGGGGAAGGTCTTCTAAAATTTTCTGATTTTCCACTGCTAGTCACCATTCCACCACTGTTCCATGCTCATGCACAAACTCCACTAAGTTATGCACAGCTGTGACCAGGCAACCAATTCTCACATACTCATTTTCTAATTTAGCAGCTTTATCTCTGACCTGGACACAAAAGTTTGTTATGTCTTAACAAATTAATTTAATTGTATCCTGTATAGAGGCATCAATGATTTTAAGAAGGGTTACCAGCCTAGAACTAATATAATAAAGGATGAGAAGGGTGATTTGGTTAAAGACTCCCACAGTATTTTGGCTAGGTGGAGAAACCCTTTCTCTCAGCTGTTTAATGTACATGGAGTTAATGACGTTAGGCAGACAGAAATACATACAGCAGAAACATTAGTGCCTGAGCCAAGGGCCTTTGAGGTTGAGATGGCTATTGAAAATCTAGAAGACACAAATCACCAGGTATTGATCAAATCCCAGCAGAACTGATTAAAGCAGCAGGTAGAAAAATTCACTCTGAGATCCATAAACTTATTAATTCTATCTGGAATAAAGAGGAATTGCTTCAGAAGTGGAAGAAGTCATTCATTGTACCTATTTATAAGAAGGGTGATAAAACAGACTGTAGTAATTACACAGGTGTCTCACTTTTGCCAACTATGTGCAAAACTTTATCCAACATCGTGCTGTCAAGGTTAACTCCATACGTAGAGGAAATTATTGGTAAACATCAGTGTGGATTTTGATGCAACAGGTCAACTACTGATCATATATTCTGCATTTGTCAAATACTTGAGAAAAAATGGGAATGCAATGAAGCAGTGCATCAGCTATTTATAGACTTCAAAAAAGCTTACAATTCAGTTAGGAGGTCTTGTATAATATTCTCGTTGAGTTTGGTATCCCCATGAAACTGGCAAGGGTAACTAAATGTGTGGAAATGAAGCCTATAGAAGAGTCTGGGTAGGCAAGCATTTGCATGACATGTTTCCTATTAGGAATGGTTCGAAACAAGGAGATGCTTTATCATCACTGCTTTGAACTTTGCTTTAGAGTATGCCACTAGGAGGATTCAGGTATATCAGGATGGCTTGAAATTAAATGGTACACAGCTTTTGGTTTATGCTCATTATGTTAATACACTGGGCAGAAGCATACATACTGTAGAGAGAAACACAGCTTTGGTAGTCACTAGTAAGGAGATTGGTCTAGAAATGAAGGCTCATAAAACTGAGTACATGGTCATGTCTCGAGATCAGAATGCAGGACAAAGTCACAATATAAAGACTGATAATAGCTACTTTGAAAGGGTGGAAGAGTTCAAATATCTGGGAACAACCTTAACAGATCAAAATTCTATTCAGGAAGAAATTAAGATCAGACTAAAGTCAAGGAATGCTTGCTATCATTTGGTGCAGAATCTTTTGCCTTCAGTTTGCTATCCAAAAATACAAAGATTAAGATACATAGAACTATAATTTTGCCTGTTGTTTTGTATGGGTGCGAAAATTGGTCACTCCATTGAGGGAGAAACGTAGGCTGAGGGTGTTTCAGAATAGGGTGCTAAGGATAATATTTGGGCCTAAGAGAGGCAAGGTAACAGGGGAGTAGAGAAAACTACATAAAGAGGAACTTAATGATCTGTACTCCTCACCCAATATTCTATGGTGATAAAATCAAGAAGAATTAGATGGGCGGGGCATGTAGCATGTATGTTGGAGAGAAGAGGTGTATACAGAGTTTTGGTAGGGAAACCTGAGGGAAAAAGACCACTTGAAAGACCCAGGCATAGATGGGAGAATAATATATAGATGGCTCTTCAGGGAGTGGGAAGTTGGGGTATGAACTGGATCGATTTGACTCAGGATAGGGATAGGTGGCAGGAAATTGTGACTGCGGTAACGAACCTTCAGGTTCCATGCAGTGCGGGGTTATTTCTGGATTAGTTGAGAACTGGTTAGCTTCTCAAGGAATTTGCTCCATGAGTAAGTAAATAAGTATGTTCCCATATGAATTTTAAAAATTTACGTCATATGTAAATTCTTACCGCTTCAAACTGACTTCTTGCTCTAGCCATCTGTTCATCATGAGGATACATTTCTGCCATCGGCCTGGTTGGCTGTAAAATACTGTAGTCACTGCTAAGCCAGAGTGTAGATGTTTCTGTAACTGAAAAATAAAATAATAATTAGAATGACAAAGGAAGAACAGAAACCTTAGTGTTGTTGCATTCCGCTATTGCAGACATCTGGCAGGAACTACTAACCCATCAATTACAAGAGCTCTGAGGATATCACAGTAGTGAATATTATTACTTCAATTCTCTGGCCGGTGATACCATGTAGTTTGGTAGGCATAAACAGTTTGGAGGAACATGCAGTCCACAACTTCACTGCATAATAAGTGGGCTGGGTGGGAAAAAGCAGTATACAATATATGGAACAGGATGCTAAGACAAGACAAACAGCACACTACAAGGAGTTGAGGTTCCAAAAAAGAATTATTTTCCAAATAGGCAGAAATGAAAGAATGGTAAGAGTAAGGATGGTGGAAGAAAGAACAGGAAATAGCACAAGAAGGAGATGGGAAAAAGAAAGGAGATTAAGAAGGCAAGGGGGAGAAAGGAACAAGAATAAGGGACATGAGATGAGGGAGAAGAAAGAAACAAGGAACAGCAGTTACCAGGGGGCCCAAATAATGGCCAGGTTCTAGGAACTGAATCACAGCATATCCTTAAAAGTTTTCTACCATTCCTGAAGGAACTATTTCCACCGATTCTTCATTTGTTTTAAAATGCTCTTTCAACTACTTAAGTTATATGGTACAGTATCAAATGACAGGCTGAGGCAATGACAAATAATGGGTAGAATCTGGCAAAGCCATATTTATTTTGTTGTGATCTTAATGTTGTCTGGTCCAGTCTGACAACTGAAGCAGAATGTGATTTTGCAAATGCTGGCTCAAGGCCAAGGCAAAAATCCCACTTCATTTCCTTTGCTTGAAGACATTACTTACCAGAGATCCAATTATAATTAATTTAATTTTTATATGTCTGACTTTGGGTTGACATAAATTTTTTAAGTATTTCTTCCAAAATAAGTCCTGAAAAAAATAAGTACTTGTATGGCCAATGCAAAAGTAAATACAGTACTTGAGGAGAAACCAACCAAAGTTCTGTCCAGAATTAAAGACATAAAATGATTTCTAGAGACAATCTCTGTCTAGTTGACACAACTCTGAAATCTATTCTAGCCTTACAAAATAAGAAAACACGTTCAATCAAAGCTTTTATCAAAACAGTGTACTGCACAGAACATATTTCTTCAAGGAATTAGGAAAAGGACCAAATCTGTATACATACAACACAGGCAGTAGTGGAGTTTGTGAGAAAATTAATTAACATTCAATAACACAGATGTGTCACAACTGAAAAAGCTTTATTTCCATCTAGTAAGAGGTCACATACTACAGCGTGTTACTACAAATAATTAGTGTCACATCACATACTGATAAATGACATAAACAGGAAATGCGTTCATAACGTCCAGAGGAATGTACAACTTCAAAATACTGGTTCATCTTACTTCATGCCTCCATGTACCAACAAAATATGTGGCTTCAGGTTCCCTTTTACCTTCACTTTCTTTGGACAGTAAGGGCATTGGAACTGTGGTTCCTTGCCGCACACATACTTCAAGTGTTGCCATAAACTTCTTCTATGTGGGTAATCTCGCCCACACTTTGGGCATACATACAATCCTTTCTCTGCTCTCTGAGCAGACTGCTGAGGTGTGTCTTCAGTGAATGAAAACTGATGCATCTGTCAACAAAATGTACATGATGCATGTAAAAATATAATAAACTAAAGCTTAAATTGATGTACATACAATGAATGAATCCAAAGGTTCAAAACATGGTCTCTGGAGTTATGGCACCATGTCTGGTACCAATATTTCAAGAAAGAATACTGCCTCTGTCTTCATGGAGAGTGTACATTCCCCAAAATGATGGCAAAAACCTACCAGACTACAATATGTTACTATAACCTAGAAAATCACAATTTGAATTTTCACTACCACCAAAGCTTCAAATCATTATGCAAGCCACGGTTATTCATAAATATCATATCATAAACTAACCAATGAAAATTGCATTTAACAGATAACTTAAAGTGAACCAACAAAAAATTCTTATTGTTTGTTATTATACCTGTTACAAAAAGTGATACAGATTTGTATGTTGTAATTATAAAGGAATGTCACTGTTATCAACTAGATACACAGTTCTTTCAAACATTCAATCACAACGTAACTCTACATGCAGACAGAATTACTGGGGGTCTTCAGTGCAGATTTTAACATGGTTCAGATATTCTACATTCACGAATGATTTAGAAAACATGGGAATATAGTGGGGCAAGATATCAGTTGTTTATAGACTTTAAAAAAAAACTCTAATTAAGATTTTGCATTATAACAATGCAATCAGTATACCCATGCAACAGTTATTACTAAAGAAGTGTTTAAATGAAACCAGAGTGAAGTCCAAATAGACCAGCACTTGTCTGATACATTTACTATACCAAATGGTCAGAAATAAGAAGATGCTTCACCGTCACTGTTTTTAAACTCTGCTCTAGAATATGACATAAGACACTGAAATTGAATGTGACACATCAACTCTTGGTCTATGCTGATAAGTGAATTTACTGGAAAAAAATACACATATTATAAAGGAAAACACAGAAGGTTTATTAGCCACTAGTAAGGAGGTTGGACTAGAAGTAAATGCTGAGAGAACAAAACATACTTTTTCATTCTTGATTTCAAACTTTTGCTAGGTTTTGAATGTTGTATTCTTCCAAGTATTAAATGAGAGGATTTATAAGTCAAACACAACAAATTTTTTTTATTACTACTTAGCATAAGGTTAAGTAAATGACGACATGTTTTGGCCTTTTACTCTAATGAGGCCATCATCAGGTCAAACACAGGTAGTCTAGAGAGGAGTTTACCGAGTTACGTATAGCTGTCGTTACAGGCAGGAGCCATTGATGAACCGAGATCTCGTTCCTTTCGTTGAGGTAGTGTAAGAGTACAACCTAGTATGGTAGGTTGGTGAAGACTGTGAATAGATCTATTTTATAGTACATAAAGCCATGTATATGGCTTTATGTACTATAGAATAGATCTATTCACAGTCTTCACCAACCTACCATACTAGGTTGTACTCTTACACTACCTCAAGGAAAGAAACGAGATCTCGGTTCTTCAATGGCTCCTGCCTATAACGACAGCTATACATAACTCGGTAACCTCCTCTCTAGACTATCTGTGTTTGACCTGACGATGGCCTCATTAGAGTAAAAGGCCGAAATATGTCGTCATTTACTTAACCTTATGCTAAGTAATAACAAAAAAAAAATTGTTGTGTTTGACTTATAAATCCTCTCATTTAATACTTGTAAGTGCGCACAACAGGGATGAACCACCTAACGGCTGTATTCTTCTTTCGGGTGATTCCCTGGCGTCTGAATATTATGTGCCGATGTTTTGGAACACTCTTTTCATCTTCATAGGTCATGTGAACAAGAAGAATAACTGGGACAAGACTGCTTGGGTATTTATACCGGTAAAGGTTTGGCCCAGACTTTTTTTGAGTCAAACCTTCACCTGTATAAATGCCCAAGCAAACTCGTCCCAGTTAATCTTCTTGTTCATGCGACCTATTTAAATGGGAGAGGGTGTTCCGAAACATCGGCACATAAAATTCAGACAGTGGGGATCACCCAAAATAAAGAATATAACATACTTCTTCATGTTTCATGTACAGAATACTGGACAAAATCAAAGTCCTTTGAAAATGCACCAAAGTTCAAATATTTGGAAACAACACCAACACATAGGGTGGGGCATACACGTCTTGAGATGCATAAAATTGCATATAGGGTTGATTGTGGGAAATTCTGAAGAAAAAGAAACAGCTTCAATACCTAGGCACAGATGGGAGAATAATATTAAATTGCATCTTAAAGAAATAGGATGGGAAGGCATGGACTGGATGATTTTGCCTCACGATATTGACAAGTTGAGGGCGGTTGTGAATACGGCAATGGATCTTTGGGTTCATAAGGTGTGGAAGTTTCTTGACTGCTCGAGGAACTGTTAGATTCTTACAAAGAATTATGCCCCATGGAGTTAATTTGTTTGTTTGTTTGTTAACCCAACATCTGCAAGTGACGTTTCCCTCATGACAGATAAGACAGATGTACTGCCATGTTTTGACTTCTCCACAAAAGCAATATCATTTACAAATATCACTCCACCAGTCTGTACTACAATTTTCGTCACACACTTAATGTGAAAATAAACATATATAGTACCCTACATATGTACTGGCTTAAAACTGCATCAAAATCTCACTCAATTTTCATATTAACAAAATGCGATAAGAACAACAAAATTATCCTCACCTCTTCCAGTTGGTATATCAAATCTTGTGTAGTCAGTTCTGTACCCTGGGGTGTCACAACTCTCGAAATTCTGGGTGAACGTAGGGGGTCATAACCAGAACACAATTCATACATCTCTGAAACAATCATTACAATGGATACCTGTAATCACATTGGCAATACATTAAAATATTCTTTGGAAATCAGCCACATATCAAGATTCAGTCAAAATCCAGCACTCTGGAGGCCCATTCTGTTGGAGAAATTTTGGTATTAACCCAAATTTGATATAGCTGACCACCCATGTCAGCTGTATGCAGTTGACATGAAAGCTTTAAATATTACAAAGAAAACAGTAATACCACATTATGGTATGCATAAACAATGCCTTCTTTTACACCTATAAAGTAATAAAGTACATGGGGTATTCTAGTAGTATAGTGGTTAAAAAAACACATTTAGCACTCAAAGGTTTCCAAAAAATATTTAATGTCAAAATGATTCCAAAAATATTTAATACTGGCAACTGTATTACTATTGTCACATTAATAATAAAATCCACTAAAAGAATCTGCCACTATACGTCGCCTGTAACTAACATTCCATATGGACAACATCTGTCATACTTCTGCTGCAGTACTGAAATAAACCTTTACAGTATAATGCAGAAAATTTGTTCCTGTTATGAGGCATAGGAAAAGATTAACAGAGCAGTAGTGTGTCTCACTAATGTCTGTGGCACACACAAATGTTACATCAGTTGTCTGGGATTCAGTATCATATTGTTTGATCAATAAATAACAGTATTTCAGAGAACCTCTGTCTGCTTCTTCTCATAGCCTAACAAGGCAGCAGACTACTCTGAAAAACTGGTACCAATCCACCAAACAAAATGACATCATGTCTCAAAAGACTGTAATCTTAAGACTCATTACTGTCAGAACCTCTAATCTCATATGCCCATTTGAATCTTGTGTACATATACAATTATTTTAAATGTTTTTAATGTTTATTATATCCTTGTGTCCTACAAATATTTACTAAAAATTACTGGCAGGCAATTCATGTAAACAGCATATAACAACACTTATTTTCATTTCATGAAAACCAAAGGGTCTGCCATAGGTGTATGATAAATGTGATGGCCTTAATTTGATAAATGTACAATTTGTGCAGTGGCTCTGAATAATGACTAATTTGTTCATGGGTTTCCTCAGTTACACAAGATGCACATTACAACAAACACTGACCACCACCAACCACATTCCTTCCAACTTAACCATCTCATTTAACCTCACGGCTCATCTGATGCTATATGACAGTTCCATTTGATACAGTTTCATTAAATGTTTTGTAACCAAACAGTTTACAATGTAGAATGCTTAGCATTATGCCTTCTGCAATGAATTTAATCAACCATCATTTGAGCAAAGTCTGAGTTTGAACTTAGGTTCAGCCACAGACTGAAACTTTAATCATTTTTGTCAGTCACTGTCAACAAAAGCTTTTCTGTGGTGATCACAAACAGTTACAGGATGATGTGGTTCTCATTACATGCTTGTAGATTAAGACATCATGAAGCCTTCTAGGCATAATGCCAACATTACAGCGAAACAAGTGTGCACCCTCCTCAGGAATCACAATGAGTCTGGTCAGAATGCACTCAAGGTGTGTTTTGTGTGTGTGTGTGTGTATGCATAAATTCTCTGAAAATCTTTGAGCCATATCATAAGTCCAGGAGCCAGAAAGGCAGCATAAAGTGAGTTTGATACTGAGGACTCACATATACATAGCAGACTAACATGTTTGGGGGTTACTCAAAACATGTGAGGCACAAACAAGGTACAGCACCATTCGGATTAGCTCAGGCAGGGTTTTATCAGAATATTCAACTCCTCTTGGATGTTATGCTATATCAACTGGAACTATCAGACTTTTCTTGCACCACTTCACCATGAAGATGGAAGCACTATGCTCCTCCAAATGTTAGTGACTATTTACCAGTCGACATGCAGCCACATCCCAGAAGACATGACTCTTCATCAACACCAGTGTGTGAACCTAAAATTTCACAAAGCTCTTATCTCTTCATCCCATTCCACAGTCCTGAGCACACAGCACACATTAACACGATATCTGGCATACAAGTTGCTTCCCGGCTATAAGTTCTGCTCCGATATTTGCCACTTTAGTTCCTGCCCAATGTTCCACCTAGTACAGTATGTCATGACAGAAAAGTCTGGGAACAGGACTGGCCATTTTTCCCACAGGTCTCTCAATACATGATTATCCTCACACCTCACTTAATTCATAATTATCCTGACTGTTTCCTTAGTAGTTTTATGACATTGTACAGTTATGCATCATGGAAGGAGGTTTGGTGTGATTATGATTCAGGACAGGTAAGCACCATTTCAGGGTTTATGGCACCATCTGCCTACAAAGACCAAGGGCAGATGGAACTGGCTGAAAAACTATACCCAGTAGCTCCTGAATGCAACTCAGATGACATGCAGTGGATACAGCATTGTTAGGTAGCCTACGAAACAAAACATGTTAGGAATGAGATGAGGCTGTCACTTTGTATGATATAAATATCATGGACATAGGTAAACAGAAGCAGAGTTGAAGTTAGCTCTTTGCTCTTTTGAGATTTTACATGGTACAGATTGGTTGTTTCTTATGGATGATGTTGTGGCACAACCTATCAGTGCCAGCGTCAAGGGTCAAGCAGACCAAGTCTTCAGTGACTCTTTTACCCTTGAAAATAGAACTTAGGTTGTCCCAAAACATTGGCAACAAATTACCAATCTATGCTGTGTAAAGTGCCAAAACAGCAAGGGTCTCATTTACACCGTGGCAGAAGCCCAAAATCATGCAGATTTGAAGTTGCTTTATAGGACCTCTAACAGACAATGTCTCAGAAGTCTGAAATATGACAGAGGAAGAAATAATTTTATTACAATCCACAATGCAAAGTCACAGTTTTCATTTTCACATATTATACAACTCCACAAATTCAGAATTATTATGGAATATAAGGTTTATAATAATAAAAAGCCAAGAATCAGAGGAAAATAATTCTAAGGCTATTATTTTAAAAGGATATTTCTCATATGTGACAAATACCTCAATAATGAAACAAGAACATATACAAAGTTTATGAATGTAGAGAATTTTACATTAAAAATGTCATAAAATGTAAAATACATCAAATGCATAAGCAACTTTGTTCATGTAAGAACACAAAACACCATTTTGTATTAGTAAACTTGAACAATTTCAAAGTTGTTTACAACTCTCACACTTTATCACATACATGCAGGTGCATGTACATGCATGCACATACATACATACATACATACATACATACATACATACATACATACATACATAAAATGTCTTTTTCTAGAAGGAATACACCAGTACATAGTTGTGAGCTGTGACTAGGGGTTGAGGCTTACAACATCTAAGTTTTTAAAACAAATAAGCTTTCAAGTACTGGCGTGAAACTTTCATTTTCAAGTATCTTTCACAAATTTAAAAGTGCCACCTGCACTCAAGGACATGTACATCTCCAATAACCTAATACTAGCATCACTTTACTTGTGGCCATAAAGAGAATATTTCACGCATAACATTAACCATTCATCCAACTTTATAGACAGACTAAACCATTCATCCAACTTCATAGACAGACTAAAACGGAGTTTAAAAAACTACAGAAAATGCCACTGGGGATTCTGTATAATATAACATAATATGCACCTTTCCAATTGTGAAAAATACCGCCTTCTGGGACACATTACCACGCAGTGTGGTAGAAGTAATGATCAGGGTATAAGCTGAAGAAAGACACAGCACACCCCTATACAAAGTTGGTAATTTTCACATCCCAAAAGACAGTATTCATTACAATTATTGCCACGAAAAACCTAAAACTTGATATCCTCCCAAACTTGTTTTTTTTTTATTTTAATTACAAAAGTACCATTATGACATCCTATTGCATAAAACAACAAACAAACACTCGCATATACATAATTAAATATAAATACACATTAATAAATTTGAACTGTCTTCATGTTAATACATTTAACATTTTATTCGCATACAGTTTGTTCATAAATTAAGTAAACACCTTAAAAAGTTAAATACAGAGTAAGGAGTCTGAGAAAGAGAGACACAAAACCTGCATTATTTTTTAAATAAGCCCTTCAAATTATCATTCCACAACGACAGAAAGTCTGTAACAATCATATCTCTACATCCATGTATCAAATTATATTCATGGTTAAATCAATCTACATATACATCCAAGGAATACATGAATACAACACAGCAAGTTCCTTATTCAGTTTTCCTGTTTATGAAATTCTGTTTTCTGATCTCTCACCATTATTTCACGTAACACATCTTAAAATCCTGATGTATTTAAAGGGTAACGAGGAAGACTGAAGAAAAACTGGATGGAAGGAATAAAGAAGGCCATGAACGAAAGAAACCTAAATGAAGGCCAGTGGGAAGATAGAAAGCAATGGAGTCTAGGTGTTGGACAACGTAGAAAAACGTTTTGAACGCGATATATACATACATACATTTAAAAGGTATATTTCCAAGTAACACATTTTCAAAACATAGACATTGTAAAGACATTTGCTAAACTGAGCATTCTCAAGTGACATACTGAAATGTGTGTTCATACCAATGACAAAATTCAGTTTGAAGTCACCATGCCATGACCAGTGACAGTAACTCCATACCTAACATGTGGCTTTTAATGATCAACATCCTCAACATCACTTGTAACAAGTCATTCACCTGCTGTGTTTCTACTTGGTCTCATTATATACCACTTACAATTTTCTGGTGATTTGTTCCTGGAACATTTTCTCAAAGAAATTTGTATATGCAAACTAACTAACTCAAAGTATGTAAATAAAACAAAACAAAATCCAAAACAGGTGCAATTACATTTATTGCAAAATGTTCCTAAAGATTTACCAGATTTATTGCCTAAAAACAGGTGAGTTTCACTTCCAACCAATGGCATTTTGAAGCCATCAAAGAAGATAAAAATCATTGGACATTCAGCCTCCTGCAGCTGTCAAACTATACCCACAGGTTAAAAACGGGTTAAATGTGGGAAATGAGTAATAGCATTCACAGTCCTCATCTTCCAACCAATTTTCTAACATCCAAATATTAAAATTTACAAAACAACACATTCCTGGAGGGAGGGATGAAAAAGAAGATCAATGAAGAGATAGAATGATCAGGTGTAGGAAATTTCTTTTGGATTCACAGTCTTACTTACTTACTCACTCCATGGAGAAGAGCCCTTCTGGAGAAGCTAACTAATTCTCAGCTAGCCAAGAAATTCCCCGCATTTTATGGAACCCAAAAGTTCATTACCATGTTTACAACAGCCCGCTACCTGTCCTTATCCTGAGCCAGATCAACTCAGTCCATGTCCCCCTCCCAATCCACTTTCTGAAGATCCATTTTAATATTATCCTCCCATCTAAGTGTGGGTCTTCCATGTGGTCTCTTTCCCTCAGGGCCCCCCACCAAAAGCCTGGATGCATCTCTCTTTTCCCCCACACATGCTACATGCCCCACCCACCTCATTCTTCTTGATTTGATCACCCAAATAATATTTGGTAGGCAGTACAGATCACCCAACAAGTCTAAACCTTGATGATG
>JGI20166J26741_11585584_pt1 | contig 23560 bp, 23 predicted proteins | sample TergutCu122P5_FD_26741 | JGI IMG/M metagenome (IMG submission 26741)
CAATGGTCTCATATTCATTTATTAGCACATTTTCACATTCATGCTCTATTTCTATCACTTTGCCTTCTTTAACATCGCCTATGATGTTTTTAACTTTAATATCTATCATACGACCTTCTTCTAGTTCGATTACAGCTATTTTATCCTCAATTCTATCAATTATTCCTCTCATATATCTTTAACTCTTCCTTCCACTCCTTTTCATGACCTAAACTCTAATCTAATGCACGATGTCTAAATTACCAAATCGGCTGTGCTTTCCATCCCAGGAAAGTTCCACAGTCCCAGTAGCACCATTTCTCTGCTTTGCTATGATACATTCAGATATATTTTGCCTGTCTGTATCTTTATTGTAATATTCATCTCGATAAAGCAGCATGACTATGTCAGCATCCTGTTCAATAGATCCGGATTCACGCAAATCAGAAAGAATAGGTCTATGGTCTGCTCTCTGTTCCGGAGCACGTGACAGTTGAGAGCATGCAATCACTGGACAATCCATTTCTTTTGCTAATGCTTTTATTGCTCTTGAAATTTCAGAGACTTCCTGTTGCCTATTATCGGTCATAGTGCTTCCTGACATGAGCTGCAAATAATCTATGACGATTAAATCAAGACCAGTCTCCATCTTCATGCGCCTGCATTTTGACTTAACTTCCATGATAGATATAGCTGCTGTATCATCTATATACATCTTAGCATTGGATAATGGTCCTGCTGCCCTTGCTATGCTTTCCCAATCATTATCGTCGATATTTCCTGTTCTAAGTTTTATTAAATCTATGCTCGCCTGTGAGCATAAAAGCTTAAAAGATAATTGCTCTTTAGACATCTCAAGAGAAAAGAAAATCACTTTTTTACCAGTCTTTATGGCTGCAAATTCAGCAATATTAAGGGCAAAAGTAGTCTTTCCCATTGAAGGTCTAGCAGCTACAAGGACCATATCGCCCTTTTGAAATCCAGCTGTTTTTGCATCTAGATCCATAAAGCCAGATGGCACTCCTGTAATGTTTCCTTTGTTCTTGTATAATTCCTCAATCTGAATCATTCCTCTAGTGAGTATATCTCTAAGAGGTTCTACATCTGTGCTGCTCCTTTTTTGAGATATATTGAATATCCTTCTCTCAGCATTCTCCAAAACATCTTTAACATCGGTCTGCTTATTGTAGCTATCATCGATTATTAAGTTACCTGCATTTATTAGCTTTCTTAATGTGGATTTATCCTTTACTAAATTGATATAGGATTTTAAATTTAATCCCTTTATTATAGCACCATAAAGCTCACTTATATAGGTAATTCCGCCTACTTTATCCAAAGATGAATTTGACCTTAATTTATCGCTTAACGTAACCATATCAATTGCAACGTCATTGTTATATAATTCATATATATTTGAAAATATGATTTGATGGGCTTCCTTATAGAAATCTTCTTTTCTTAAAGTTTCTAGTACCTGGGCAACATATAAGCTATCATTTAACATAGCTCCTAAAACATTCTGCTCAGCTTCCATGCTTTGTGGTAACATTACAATTTGATCCATTGAAGCCACCTCAATCTACTAATACTTCATCTATTAATTCATAAATAGTTTGGACAGTTGAAACTTCTATACCCTTAATATCTGTAGGTATTTCGTCTGCATTTTCCTTTGGGATGTACACTTTAGATATCCCTCTGCGTTTTGCACCATAAATCTTTTCATATACCCCTCCTACAGGCTTAATGCGACCCTGCAATGATATTTCACCAGTTACTGCTATATCGCTTCTGATTTTCTTATTTAAAAGTGCGCTTATTATGCATAAAGTAATAGCAGCACCAGCAGATGGGCCATCTATCTTTCCTCCACCTACAATATTTACATGTATATCATATTCACTTATTTCTCTATCTGTTATCTTTCTGATTACTGAAGCTGCATTGTAAACAGAATCCTTTGCCATGCTCCCTGCAGTTTCGTTAAAGCGCACCACACCTTTTCCCTTTTGCCTTGCTTCGAAGACAGAGCATTCTATTTCAATTGTTGAGCCTATAAATCCATATACTCCCAGTCCATATATTTTACCAACTTGATTTTCTTCATTTTTATTTACTTCATCAAATTGCTTTAACCTGCTTATGCTGATAACTTCTTTTAAATCCTGGATTGTCAGCTTAAGTTTTTTTTGGTCTTCAGATCTATTTTTATACAAAACATAGCCATATAAATCTGAAAGTATATTTATTGCTTTTCTTCCCTCAATTGTATAATTGCTTATGATTTCTGGTATCTCATCATCCATTGTTATATCCAGCTTTGATGCAGCATCCATTACTATCTTTTTAATATCCTCATTAGACAATGGCTCAAAGAATACCTCTGTACATCTTGACCGAAGTGCGAGATTTATCTCTTGTGGTTCTTTCGTCGTGGCTCCAATCAAAATAAAATCAGCAGGAGCTCCATTTTCAAAAAGATACTTTATATAGAGAGGGGTATTTTCATCATCAGGGTCATAGTAAGAAGAAGAAAATTCCACCTTTTTATCTTCAAGGACTTTAAGGAGCTTATTTTGCAATATTGGATCCAATTCTCCAATTTCATCGATGAACAAAATCCCTCCATGTGCTTCAGTCACAAGACCAGGCTTTGGCTCAGGTATGCCGACTTCAGCTAAATCCCGTTTGCTTCCTTGATAAATTGGATCATGGACAGATCCTAAAAGTGGATTTGTAATCTCTCTTGGATCCCACCTAAGTGTCGTTCCATCAACTTCAACAAACTTTGAGTCCTCTGTAAACGGTGTGTATTTTAATTTTTTAGCTTCTTCCAGTACAAGCCTTGCTGCTGTGGTTTTTCCAACTCCCGGATAGCCATAAAGGATGACATGTTGTGGATAAGGCGATGCTATTTTAGATAATAACGATCTAATAGCTCTTTCCTGTCCTACAATTTCACTAAAATTTGATGGTCTAAGCACATTTTGAATGCTCTTTGATAATTTCTTTTCACTCAAAGCTTCAAGATCTTTTAATTTCTTCTCTGTTTTGCTATTCTCAACACCTCTTTGTTTCCGAATGATTCCAAGTCTTACTTCATCGACGTACTTTTCTTGTTTTTCCATTAAAAGTTTCTCGACTTCTGCCTCTAATTTATTTTGAACATATTTTTTTGCAAGCATGTTTGACATTTGAGATTCTATCTCTTCCATTGCCTTCTTGAGCTCCCCATCATTGGGTATTGAATTATATGAATTGTTATCTAAAACGATCCTGTTTAATGCATATATTCTTTCATTTACATTCTTAGAATCAACATATTTATCAAGCTTATATTTTATTATTCTAGATTTAATAGTTCCATCTTCAAATATGTTTTTTAGCAATTCAAAAAGTGTTTTTACTTGAAGCTCTACAGGAATATTATTTATATCTTTCATTTTTTTCTCCTACTTTTCATTAACAACTACCTTGATTTTGGTGGAAACTTCAGGATATACTTTAACTTCTGCATCATAAACGCCTAAGCCCTTTATAGGATTTATAGTGATCTTCTTTTTATCGATAGAAATATTATAAGTTTTCATTAAAGCATCTACAATATCTTTATTAGATACTGTTCCATATATCTTTCCATTTTCTCCTGCTTTAACATAAACTATAATTTCTTTTCCAAATAAATCTTTGGCTATTTCTTGAGCTCCTTTTAATTGTTCTACTTTTTTCATTCTTTCAGCTTCTTTTTGATTGTCTAAATTTTTTAGATTTGATTCTGTCGCTTCTAATGCAAGCTTTTTAGGGAATAAAAAATTTCTGGCATAACCATCTGATGCTTTCACAACTTGACCTTTTTTACCTAATCCATTTACATCACTGAGCAATATGATCTTCATTTTTTTTGCCCTCCTATATATTCAATAATCTTTTTTTCTAAAATTATTTGAGCATCTATTAATTCTATATTTTCCAGCCTTGCAGCTGCCATTTGATAATGTCCACCTCCACCTAATGATTCCATTATATATTGAACATTAAAATCATATAAAGAACGAGCACTGATAAATACATCGTCTCCAAGCTTCATAAGTCCAAAAGATACGTTTATTCCATTGATATTCAAGAGATCGTCTACGACTAAGCTGAGCATCAGTTTATCTTTAACACTATTGGGAAGCAAAACCAGTGCTATATTATCTTGTATATATGCTTTGCTTATTATTCCAGTTTTCAAATTATACTCATCAAAATCCTCGCTGAACATGGATTTTATTTTCAACATATCTACCCCAAAGGAGGTTAGATAAGAAAGTATGCTAAATGTATAGCTATCCGTTCTATACCAAAATCCTTTAGTATCTAAAGCAATACCTGCTATTAAAACTTCTGCAACCATTTTACTTATTGGAAAATCTATCAATAAGTTTTTCATAATCTCCCCTATAAACTCAGAAGCCGATGAATAATAGTCTAAAATAATTTCAAAAACTACATCATCTATTTTGTTATATTTATTTTCAATGTGATGATCGAGAATTATTTTGTTGGAGTGTCTTTCTATCAGATCTATATTTTCAACATAGCTCTTTGCATGTACATCAACTATGATGATTAAAGTATTTTTATTTATATATTTTTTTGCTGTATTATTGTCAATAAAAACATTTTCATATTCATTTAAAGCCTTGAATCTATTATAAATTGGTACTAGGCTCTCATTTACGCTTTCAATTTGTATTTTACACTCCTTCTTTAAATAATTACAAATTGTATTTATGCCCATTGCAGAGCCAAAACAATCAGTATCCATATCCTTGTGACCTACTACTAATACAGAATCAGAGGATAATATTAAGTTTTTAATTTTATTGATCCTTGTAATATCATTTTTTTTCATACTATCACTCACTCATCAAAATAGATATATGATTATGTGTATATATTTTATTATACAATTTTATAAAATAAAAGCTACTGGAATCAGTAGCTTTTTATATTACTCAGTTGTAAAAGGTAATAATGCAATATTTCTGGCCCTTTTTATAGCTTCTGTTAATTTTCTTTGATGTTTTGCACAGTTGCCAGAAATTCTTCTTGGATATATTTTACCTCTTTCAGATACAAATTTCCTAAGTTTTCCTATGTCTTTATAGTCTATGTAATCAACTTTTTCAACACAAAACATACAAACTTTTTTCTTAGCTTTCCTAAATTTGTTACCTGGTTTTTTAGAATCTCTTTTATCGTCTCTATCTCTCATTTAAATTCTCCTTCATTTAGAACGGAATATTTCCATCATCAATTAGTGTCATATCAGAGCCAAAATCTGATTCTGTCATTAATTTTAATCTCCTTCATTTAGAACGGAATATCTCCTTCGTCAATTGGTGTCATATCAGCTCCAAAATCTGATTCAGTATATGAATTGTATTGTGGTTGGTTATTAGTGCTATGATCAAAGTTAGACGGATTTTCTTTATTCTGATTCTGAGCTCGTTCTAAAAATTTAACTTCCTCTGCTACTACTTCTGTAACATATCTCTTTGTTCCATCTTTTGCATCGTATGAGCTGGTTTGTATTCTTCCACTCACAGCTATTTGCCTTCCTTTGTTCATATAATTTGCCGTAGATTCAGCCTGTTTTCCCCAAACTACGATAGGAATAAAATCTGCTTCTCTTTGACCATTTGTTCCAGGCATTCTCCTATCAACTGCTAATGTAAATCTTGCCACAGCAGTTCCATTATTTGGTGTAAATCTAAGCTCTGGATCTTTTGTTAATCTGCCAATTAATACCACTTTATTCACTTTTAAACACCAACCTTATTTTTCTTGTTTTAATATAATATGTCTTATGACTGCATCAGTTATTCTGTACTGTCTATCTAATTCTTGGGGTAAATCCGGTTTAGCTTGAAAATTCATTAAAACATAAATGCCTTCATTTATTTTATTTATTTCATAAGCTAGTTTTCTTTTTCCCCAAAGATCTACATTGTCTACAGTACCACCACTTGATTCTATTACACCCTTAAATTTCTCTATGTTTAAATTCACTGCTGAATCATCTAGAGTAGGATTTAATATAAATATGGTTTCATACTTATTCATTCTAAGCACCTCCTCCCTATGGACTAGGCTGTTTAATTTAATAAACAGCAGGGATATACTAAGCGATTATAGCATTATAATTTTATATTATCAAGCTTTTATTTGCTATTTTCATCAGCATCATAAATTTTTTTTACTCCTCTTTCAAATTTTACTCTGGTGAGCATTACTATCCTATCGCACTTTATGCATTTTAATTTAATATCTGCTCCCAGCCTTATTATCTTCCATTTATTGTTTCCACATGGGTGAACTTTTTTCATTTCAGCAATATCGCCTAATTTATATTCCTTATCCATAAAATCACCTTTATATTAAATTATACCCATTTTTTGTAATTTCAAATAAATTTTTGTATAATAAATTTTCTTTTGCTATAATTTCAAGAATATCATTTAATTCTACATCTTCAAGCTTGATGCAAAGCCCACAACTAAAACTTAAGCTTCTTGGAGTAGGCATTAAAATCATTTTTAAATCATATCTATTGTTATCCTTAATTTTTTTTTCAAAGTGCATAACTGAATGAGTATTGTTAAAAGTTATTAAAATATTTTTTTTCATATATCCTCTACTCGCTAAATTTGATTACTATTGATGGTTAAATTATGATATAATCATAATTAACTTGTCAACTGATAATTTTTGAAAGGTTGATCTTATGGATGTCCTATTTAATAAAATCGAGAAAATCATTTTATTTTTTATAATATATACTGTGATTTTTTATTTATTTGTGTATACCCTTAAATATTCTCTGCCTTTTGTACTAGCCATCATATTTTCGCAAGCATTATTAAAACCAACTCGAATTTTAATTAAAAAATTTAAATTAAAATCGCACATTGCGTCCCTTATAACTACTTTGATTTTTGTAATACTAGTTGCTTTTATTTTATTCCTTTTAATTTCCAAATTGGTATCTCAATCATTGATGCTATACAGAGCAAGCGTTCAATTTTTTGCGGATAATACTGAAAACATTAACAATATATGGCTCAAAACAATCGAATACTATAGAACTTTTGATGAGCAAATACTGAGTCATCTACCGGATATGTCTTCTTTAATAAAGACTTTCACAGACAACTTTGCTCGAGTTCCTGGAATCCTGAAGGATTTTATATTTAATATTCCTTCATTTTTAATGGTCGTTTTATTTACTTTACTCGCTACTTATTTTCTTACTGATATATCAGTTAGCGCAAAATTAAAATTTTATACTGCATTTCCAGATATGGAGAACTCCAATTTATTGCATGTACTAAAAGAGACTAGAAAGATGTTTTTCAATTATGTTAGATCTTTTTTAACTGTCATTGGCATAACATTTCTTGAGTGTTTAACTTTGCTCTCAATATTTAGAGTGAATAATGCTTTTATAATTGCAGTCTTAACTGCTATAGCTGATTTTTTGCCGGTAATTGGTGTTGGTTCTGTATTAATAAGTACTGGATTGATATTTTTAATTACTGGAAATACTACAACTTCAATTTTTGTCTTTGTTACTTATGGTATAGTCATTATATCAAGGCAAATTTTTGAGCCAAAAATAATATCTTCATCCATAGGTGTAAATCCTGTTGCTATACTAGCGGCTATTTTCATTGGTCTTAAACTTGATGGAATTGTAGGAATGTTTTATCTAATATTTTTTGTTGTAGGGTTCACTATTTTAAGAAAAGTTGAAGTCATATAAATAAAAATTCAAATAGCTGCTAAAATTTTAAGTGAATAGCAGCTTCTTTTTTTATCCTAAGTTGATGATATCTAAAATCCTGTTTAAATCCTCCTTAGTATAATATTCTATCATTATCTTTCCTCTATCATTATTATCTTTTATAGATATCTTCGTTCCAAATTTATTTTCCAGGGAATTGATAATCTCACTAATATATATGTCGTTATTTGGTTTTGTTTTTTTTCTTTCAGTTTTTTCATTTGATTCCTCATTTAAAGATTTAACCAGGTTTTCAGCTTGTCTTACATTTAATCCCTCTTTAATGATCTTTTTTGCATAGTCTACTTGCACAGCTTTATCTTCTATTCCTGCTAAAGATCTACCATGCCCTTCAGAAATGAGGTCATCTCTTATGTATTGTTGAATAGTTTCATCTAACTTTAATAATCTCATAGAATTGGTTATAGCTACTCTCGATTTGCCTAATTTTTCTGACAATTCCTCTTGAGTTACATTTAAATCTTCTATCAATTTTTTATAAGCACCTGCTTCTTCAATTGGATTTAAATCATCTCTCTGTATGTTTTCAATCAATGATATTTGCAAAATCTTATCTTCTGAAACATCCATGATAACAGCAGGAATTTCTCTAAGCCCAATCTGCATTGCTGCTCTCCATCTTCTTTCACCGGCTATTATTTCATATGTATCATCTAGTTTTCTAAGCACAACAGGCTGTATGATTCCATATTCTTTTATAGATGCAGCTAACTCCCTTATCTTGCTCTCATCCATAGACTTTCTCGGCTGATTTGCATTCGGCTTTATGAGATTTATATCAATGGTAATGCTATCTTTATTAGTATTTTCTTCAACATTGCTTGGAAGCAGAGCACCAAGGCCTTTTCCAAGACCAAACTTTTTACTTGGCAATCCTCACAACTCCTTTGCTCTTTGATATAAATTCATTGGAAAATTTTGAAAATGCATCTGCGCCTTTGCATTTATCGTCATATAGCATAATAGGCACTCCATGGCTTGGACACTCTGCTAATCTGATATTCCGAGGTATTAGAGTATCATAAAGCTTTTCTTTAAAATACTTTTTCACTTCATTAGCTACTTCCACATTTAGTCTCACTCTTCCATCAAACATATTTAATAATACACCTTCCACATAAAGATCAGGATTTAATGACTTCTTAACTACATCAATAGTGTTCATCAATTCACCAACGCCTTCAAGAGCATAGTATTCGCATTGGATTGGAATTAAGACCGAATTTGAAGCCACTAAAGCATTTAAACTTAAAACTCCAAGAGACGGTGGACAATCTATCATGACATAATCGTAAAAATTATTAACTTTTTTTAATTTGTTTTTTAAAATAAATTCTCTATTTGGCATATTAACTAATTCAACCTCAGCCCCTGCAAGCTCTATGTTTGATGGAACAATATATAAATTCTCGACAATTGGTGACTTAACCACTAAATCATTAACTTCAAGATCAGAAGTTAATAATTCATATGATGATAATTTTAAATTTGCTTTTTCAATTCCAAAGCCACTTGTAGAATTACCTTGTGGATCGATATCTACTGCTAATACTCTAAGCCCATTCAAGGCAAGTTCAGATGCTAAATTAATATTTATTGTTGTTTTTCCCACTCCACCTTTTTGATTAAACACTGAAACAATCTTCAAAATTCTTCACCTCTCATGTTATAGTTATATTATATATGTTACCACATATTTTTCAATGTTAATTTATGCTTAACTCAAGAGAATTGTTACAATTCATAAAAAAATATTTGTTTCACGTGAAACAAATATTTTTACCTATAAGTTTTGGTTTTCTAGGATACTTTGTCGGTGTGTTCTTTATCTTTTCAATCACTAAAACATTATGCCTATATTCCGAATTCTCAATCACAACTTCTTTCACACAGTTTATCTTCCCACCAAGAATATCTATATTTAAGCTCGCATATTTTATTTCATCATATATAGAAGGTCCTTTTAACGCAATAAAATATCCTCCTTTTTTCACAAGAGGTAAGCATATTTCACTCAAAAGGCTCAAGTTACCCACTGCTCTTGATACAACTCCATCATATTTTTCTCTAAACTCTAAATCCTTGCATATATTTTCTGCCCTTTCGTGCATGGATACACAATTATCCAGCTTTAATGATGATGTCACTTCTTTTAAAAAATTTACCTTCTTTAAAGTAGAATCAACTAAAGTGAGATTGATATTTTCATTTGCAATCTTCATAGGTATTCCAGGAAAGCCAGCTCCAGTTCCAATATCTATTATATTCCTCATTTTAAGAAGAGGCTCAAATTTAAATATTTTTAAAGAATCAATAAAATGTTTCTGAACTATATCTTTTTTATCTGTAATCGATGTTAAATTTATTACTGAATTCCAATCTAGTATTAAATTTAAGTATTTGTAAAACATATCATATTTTTTCATAGTAAAATCTAGACCTATATCCTTAAATGCTGATTTTAAAATATCATAGAATTCTATTTTAAAAACCTTCCCTTCTCAGTCGCTCTAAGTATATTAAGAGTGCTGTAATATCTGCAGGAGAAACTCCTGAAATTCTTGATGCCTGACCTAAATTTTTTGGTCTAAATTTTGTAAGCTTCTGTACTGCTTCGATCCTCAAATTCTTCACACCAGAATAATCTATATCCTCAGGAATTTTCCTGGATTCGATTTTTTTAAACTGTTCAACCTGCTCTAATTGCTTATAGATATATCCTTCATATTTTGCAATAGTATTGATCTCATTTATTACATCCTTTGGCATTTTTGTTTTATTTAGATCAAAATCCGAGAGTAAAGAGTAGTTAAGCTCAGGTCTTTTAATTAAGTCGTAAAAAGAAATTGGAATTTTAAGCGGTGAAGATGATAACTCTTCTAATTTTTCATTTACTTCCTTTTTATTATATATGACTAAACTCTTTAATCTATCCAGCTCTGACTCTATTTTTTGTTTTCTACCTGCAAATTTTTTATATCTATCTTCTTTAACAAGTCCAATCTCATATCCCTTTTGAGTCAACCTTAAATCTGCATTATCTTGTCTCAATAAAAGTCTGTATTCAGCTCTTGAAGTCATCATTCTATAAGGTTCGTTTGTACCTTTTGTTGTCAAGTCATCTATTAACACACCTATATATCCATCGGCTCTGCTCAATTCAAACGGTTCCCGACCTTTAATCTTTAGAGCAGCATTTATACCTGCAACCAGTCCTTGTGAAGCAGCTTCTTCATATCCAGATGTACCATTAAATTGTCCACAAGAATATAGTCCATCTATATTTTTAAATTCTAGCGTTGTATTTAATTCTTGAGGATCAATACAATCATATTCTATTGCATATGCATATCTAATAATCTGAATATTTTCAAGTCCAGGAACAGATCTATACATTTTTTCTTGAACATCTATGGGCATTGAACTTGACATCCCCCCAATATACATCTCATTAGTATCTTCACCTTCCGGCTCGATGAAAATCTGATGAGTCTCTTTATCTGGAAATCTCATAAATTTATCTTCTATAGATGGACAGTACCTTGTTCCCACTCCTTCAATCAATCCATTATACATTGGAGCTCTATGTATATTATCTAATATTATTTTTTTAGTTAGAGGAGTAGTATAACCTAAATAACACAAAACCTGTTCTCTACTTAATTCATCATTTAAAAAAGAAAAAGGAGTCACAACATTATCCCCATGCTGTGGACTAAATTTTGAATAATCTATTGTTTTTCCATTCACCCTGGCTGGAGTTCCAGTCTTAAACCTTCTAACTTTAATCCCTAATCTCTCTAAAGAATATCTTAAGTCTTTAGAAGAGCTTAATCCGCTTGGACCTCCTTCAAAAGATACCTCTCCAATGATTATACGTCCATTTAAAAAAGTCCCAGTTGCTATGATGACGCTTTTGCTCTCATACATAACCTTAGTCCTGGTAATCACACCACATATTTTTTTCCCCTTTGCGACTATTTCCACAACTTCATCCTGGTGCAAATATAAATTTTCAGTATTCTCAAGAATCTTTTTCATTTCTGTAGAATATCTATGCTTATCAGCTTGCGCCCGTAAAGAATGAACTGCAGGCCCTTTAGAGGTATTTAAAAGCTTCGATTGAATAAATGTCTTATCGATATTAACTCCCATCTCCCCACCGAGAGCATCAATTTCTCTTACAAGATGCCCTTTTGCTGTCCCACCAATATTAGGATTACAAGGCATAAGCGCAACAGTGTCCATGTTCAATGAAAACAATAATGTTTTACATCCAAGCCTTGACGATGCAAGAGCAGCTTCACAACCCGCATGGCCTGCACCAATGACAATTACATCATATTTTTCATCTGAATTCAAATAATCACCTACTTACCCAAACAAAATTTTGAAAAAATTTCATCAATTATATTTTCATTTAAAGTATCGCCACTTATCTCTCCTAAAATACTCCAAGAATTTCTTAAATCTATCGATACTAAATCAATAGGATATTTATTCAAAAGCGTCTCTTTAGCACAATTTAGTTGAGCAAGTCCTCTAATCAATATATCAGCATGTCTTTTATTTGTGATGTCGGTACCACCGTACTTTATCTCCTTGTTTAAAAATAAATTATAAATCTTATCCTTTAATGCGTTAATTCCAATATGCTCTTTTGCAGATATGTAAACTATATCTTTTTCATCGTTGTAAACTTTGCTAAGTAAATCACATTTATTCATAACTAAAATATGTTTTTTTAAGCTAATATAATCTAGAATAATTATATCTTCGTCTGTCATCCCTTCGCTAGCATCTAATACGAATAAAACCAAATCACTCTCATCTATTTTTTTCTTAGCAACATTAACTCCTATTTTCTCAACCACATCTTTTGTTTCCCGGAGTCCTGCTGTATCGATAATCTTTATCAAAAGTCCATTTATATTTAACAATTCCTCAATAGCATCTCTCGTTGTTCCAGGTATATCGGTGACAATAGCTCTTTCTTCGTTTAATAACACATTTAACAAAGATGATTTACCAACATTTGGTTTGCCTATTATAGAAACCTTAATTCCCTCTCTGATTACCTTACCAAATTCAAAAGACTTTATGAGAGCATCTATTTTATCAGCCAAAATAGAAATATCACAAAGAAGTTTTTCGGAAGCGATCTCTTCCATATCATCTTCAGGAAAATCTACAATAGCCTCGATATGAGCTATGAAAGATAATATCTCTGCTCTTATAAGTTTTATTTCATCGTTAATGCTTCCAAGCGATTGTTTCATTGCTGAATCCATGGATAAATCTGTCTTAGATATTATTATATCCTGAATAGCTTCAGCCTGTGTTAAGTCGATTCTTCCGTTTAAAAAGGCACGTTTTGTAAACTCACCTGGTTCAGCAAGCCTTGCACCATTTTTTATGACTTCTTTCACGATTTTATCAGCAGCTATAATTCCACCATGGCAATTAATTTCTACAACATCCTCGGCAGTATAGCTTTTAGGGGATCTCATATAAGACACCAATACCTCATCTATTACATTTTCATTATCAACAATAAATCCATATTTTATAGTATATGGCTTAAATTCCTCTATAGTTCCGAATTTTTTGTTTCTAAAAATTTTAAATAATATACCTAGTGAATGAGCACCAGATAACCTGATAATTGAAATCCCAGATTCTCCTATTTGCGTTGCAATAGCACAAATGGTATCAAAATCTCTCAATATATTACCTCCCTTACAATCAACTTAAAAAAAGAAAGCTATTAAGCTTTCTTATACTCAACAATTACTCTTCTATTCGGCTCTTCACCTTCACTATAAGTTATTATATTAGGCAACTCTTGCAAAGAGGAATGAATTATACGCCTCTCATACGGGTTCATAGGTTCAAATCTCTGAGGTTTTTTGTATTTTTTAGCATTATCAGCAAACTTAATTGCCAATCTCTTTAAAGTCTCTTCTCTCTTCATCCTATAGTTTTCTATATCAAGTATCACTCGCTTAAACTCTTCAGTATTATCTTTGTTTATAACTAAACTGACTAAATATTGCATTGAATCTAAAGTATCTCCATGATGTCCAATTAAGAGAGCCATATTTGGAGATACCACATTTATGTATAAAGTATCGCCTTTTTCATTTATTTTAATTTCAGCTTTAATCTTCATGGCATCTAAAATATTTCTTAAAAAAAATTTAGCTTCAAGTACAAAATCCTTTTTAACAGTGACTTTAACCCGAGCAGGTTTAACACCAATTAAGTTAAAAAGTCCCCTGCTCCCTTCTTCAATCACATCAATATCTACTTTATCCCTTGTCAAGTTTAATTCTTTGAGAGCACTTTCAACAGCATCTTCCACTGTTCTACCTGTCATTTCAATTACTTTCATAAAAAATACTAACCCCCAATGTTAAATTGTTTTCTTTTTCAGTTCTTCTCTATCTACCATCCATTTAATAATATAATTTTGAGCTATATAAAGCAAATTACTAATAAAATAATAAAGAACAAATGATTGATTAGTTACAAAACAAAAATAAGCTATAAAAACAGTAAAGGATAAATTCATTATTTTGGGATCTATTCCACCTTCAACTTTTCCAGTTTTAGGATTTCTTTGAGGTTGGGGCTGCGTTTGCGCACTTGATTTAGTCATTAAGTACTGAGTGATAATAGTAAGCACTGGCATAATAAAATATGTAAAATCAGTATAATTTTTACTTAAAGTACCATTTAAACTTTTTATAAAGAGAAATCCTATATTATCTAATATTGGTAAATTCCTAAAAGCAGCAAACATAGCTATCATAAAAGGAAATTGAAGAAGCATAGGTATACATCCACCTAAAGGGTTAATACCATTTTTTTTATATAAATCCATGGTCTCTTTTTGGAGTTTTTGCGGATCATTCTTATATTTATCCTGAAGTATTTTAACTTCCGGTTGAACTTTAGAAGTTTTCATCATTGATTTTGTACCGTTTAATTGTAATGGAAATAAGATAATCCTAACAATAATTGTAAAAAATATTATTGCAAGACCGTATGTAATGTTGTCATTTTTAATAAACATGTCAAGAAAATTATAAAGACTAGTCAAAGCAGAAGTCATAAATGTATTTAAAAAGCCCAATGAAATTCCTCCTACATGGAAAATATTATTCTTAAAATTATTTTAAAGGATCATATCCACTTTTTGAAAATGGATTGCACCTAATTATCCTCTTAATAGCAATCAAGCTTCCTTTAAAAGCTCCATACTTTTCAATGGCAAGAAGCGAGTATTCTGAACACGTGGGTATAAATCTACAACAAGGTCTTTTATTTGGTGAAATGTATTTTCTGTAAAATTTTATGAATTTAATGAGCATTATTTTCATCGATTAAAAAATCCTCCTTCAAAAAACCCACCTTTACTAACAAGTGCAAAACTGATTGCTTAATTTCAATAAAAGTACATTTACTAGATTTTGATCTTGCGATAAATATCAAACTATATCCGTTTTTTAAAGCCGTTCTTTCTTTTAAAATATTTCTGTAAGATTCGTAAATCAATCTTCTCACCCTATTTCTAGTAACGCTCTTACCAACTTTTTTACTAACAGATATACCTAATTTATTATGACCATCTGTTCTTTTAAAGATATAAACGACTAAATTTTCATCGTTTATTGAATTTCCGTTCCGATAAATGAATCTAAACTCTTTGTTTTTTTTTATCTTCTCGATCTTCATGCATTTACCTAAAAATTACATAAAGAGGCCACGTGCAGTGACCCCATTATAGTGTTAATCTTTTTCTACCTTTTAATTTTCTTCTTTTAAGAACATGCCTTCCATTCAATGTGCTCATTCTCTTTCTAAAACCATGTACTTTTTTCCTTTGTTTCTTTTTTGGTTGGTATGTCATAAACATATGGGACACTCCCTTCATATGATATTATATGAAATATAAAGTCAAATGTTTCTATATCGGATATAATTATAATTGCTACATTAAGCTATGTCAAGGAAAACAATTTGCAACAGTTTTTATATATTTTATTGAATAGTTATATTTATTTTGATATTATAAAATTAAAGTTATTCACAGCTGTGCATAACTTTATCCACAACTGTGGATAAGTTGTGGATAACTTGTTGATAACCATGTGAATAAAATGTTAATAAAGGTCAATATTATTATTATACATATTGTAAATACTAAATAGTTGTTGTGGATAATTTATTTCAAAAAAACTGTTGATAACTTTATTTATAAATACTTTATCCACATGTTATTAACAGCTTATCCACATATTATGCACATGTTAATAATTGTCAAAAAAATTATCAACATAATTATCAACAGTTTTTGATAAGTTATCAACAGTTTTTAACGTGTTATCAACATATTATGCACATGTTATCCACATGAAAAATTTCCCAAATCATATTCTTATATTACTCTATGCTCAGGAGGATAAAAAATGAATGAAAATTTAGTAGAAATTTGGGAAAAGGCCATAGAATTTATGATGTCAGATTTAGATATAACAAAAGTTCAATATGATACTTGGATTAAAAGGTTGGAACCTTTTGAATTATCAGATAATATAATAAAGTTGAAAGCACCAGCCAAAGCAATCATAAAAACTATTAACGATAGGTTCATATCCATTATCGAGACATCCATAAAGGCTGTAACAAATGAAGAATATTCAGTAGAAGTAATTCCAGTTGAAGTCGAAAGCTTAGAAGATGAGACTTCGGCCACTTTACTTTTAGAAAAAACAGTTGAAGGTGAAGAAGAGGTTTTAAATGTCGATACCAAATTAGAAGTCAGCGATTCAAAATTAGAAGATGAAGATAACAAATTAGACAAAACTCAGTTCGAAGATAATGTAACATTAAATTCTAAATATACTTTTGATTCCTTTGTTGTTGGAAATAGCAATAGGTTTGCTCATGCCGCCTCTCTTGCTGTTTCAGAAGCCCCTGCAAGAGCTTATAATCCTCTGTTTATATATGGTGGTGTAGGTCTTGGTAAGACTCACCTTATGCATGCTATTGGTCATAATATACTAAAGAATTTTCCAGGGACTAGAGTATATTATGTATCATCCGAAAAATTTACAAATGAACTCATCAATGCGATAAAGGATGATAAAACTATTAAGTTTAGGAACAAATATCGCAATGTAGATGTCCTCCTAATTGATGATATTCAATTCATAGCTGGTAAGGAGAGTACTCAAGAGGAATTTTTCCATACATTTAATGACCTTCATGATGCAGTAAAACAGATAATCATATCCAGCGATAGACCACCAAAGGAAATCCCAACCTTAGAAGATAGGTTAAGATCTAGATTTGAATGGGGATTACTCGCAGATATTCAGCCTCCTGACTTTGAAACCAGAATGGCAATATTAAAAAAGAAGTCTGACATGGAAAACCTCGATATCCCAAATGAAGTGATGGGTTATATAGTCACCAAGATTAAAACAAATATAAGAGAACTTGAAGGAGCATTGACCCGAGTAATCGCATATGCAACCCTTACAAACCAGGGTATAAATTTAGATATGGCTACAGAAGCACTAAAAGATATTATAAGCGGTAAAAATCCAAGGCAAATAACTATAGAATTAATATTGGATGTGGTATCTAATTATTATAACTTAAGAATAGAAGATTTTAAAAGCTCAAAGAGAACAAGAAACATCGCTTTTCCAAGGCAAATAGCTATGTATTTATGCAGAAAGCTCACTGACATCTCTCTTCCAAAGATTGGTGAGGCTTTTGGGGGAAGAGATCACTCTACTGTAATTCATGCATATGATAAAATATCTACTAAATTAAACGATGATGAAAATCTTCAAAATGCAATTAGCGATATTGAAAGAAAACTATCAAACTTATAGCGAAATTATACCGAAATTTTATCCACAGAACCTGTGGATAAAATTGTGGATTACTGTGGATAACTTTTTTTGCTCATTTTTTTATCCACAGGGGTGTGGATAAAATCAAAAGTTATCAACATTTTATCCACAGGCAATTATGGGTTCAAACTAAGTAGTACGAAGGCTTACAAAAAGTTATCAACATATCCACAGCCCCTACTACTACTACTATATTTATATAGTCTTTTTGTTTTTTTTTTGGTAAAAACGAAAAAATCAAAACCTGTGGATAACTTTATCCACAGGGCTAAAATTGGGGGTAAAATTATGAAGTTTTTTTGTGATAAAAATGTATTAAATGGAAAAATTTCCATAGTACAAAAGGCAATATCTAACAGAACTACCATGCCTTCACTGCAAGGAATTCTCATAAAAGCAAAAGATGAAAAAATTACCATGATCGGTTCAGATTTAGATTTAACCATTGAAACTGAATTTAGCTCTAATATCGAGGAAGAAGGTACAATACTTGTAGAATCAAGATTATTTGGAGATATCATTAGAAAATTGCCTAATGAAACTGTTAAAATAGAAAATAAAGATAATTTAATCCAAATTACGTGCAAAAGAGCTACATTTAACCTTGTATGTTTAAATAAAGACGATTATCCTACTTTGACGACAATTTCAAGTGCAGATAGTTTTAAGATTTGTGAATGCATTTTAAAAGATATCATAAGGAATACGATTTTTTCTGTATCTCAAGAAGAAACTAGACCTGTTTTAACTGGTATTCTTTTTGATATTAATGAGGAACATTTAAATTCAATCGCATTAGATGGCTATAGATTAGCATTTAGTTCTGAAAACATTAAATCTAACTTTAGCATAAAAGAAATTATCCCTGGTAAAACACTCACAGAATTAAACAAGTTATTAACAGACTGTGAAGAAGTTGTTGAAATGTCTTTTGATAGAAATCATGTATTATTTAAGACAAAAGATATAAAAGTGATGTCGAGGCTCTTAGAAGGTGATTTTGTAGAATATAATAACATAATACCAAAAGAATTTGAAATCATATTTTCTATCAATAAAAACGAAATACAAGAATGTATTGAGAGAGCTTCTTTAGTCACTCGAGATGGAGATTCAAATACCAGTTTAGTAATTTTTAATATTAAAAATAATTCCTTAGAAATCAAATCAGAGTCAAAACTAGGTAATTTTAGCGAAGAATTAGATATAAAAAATATAAAAGGTTCTTCTTTGAGAACTGCATTTAATGCAAAATATCTCCTGGATGTCTTTAAAGTAATGGATTCAGAAGATATAACCATGAACTTTAATACTGCTGTGACACCTTGTATTATAAAAAAACTTGATGATGAATCAAATATATATTTAATACTTCCTGTGAAAATATCTGCTTAAAAATAAAAAAAGTGGTCAATAATTAAAATAGTGCATAGATATATTAACGATTAATTTTTCAAAATTAAATTTAACATTAATCTATATGGACATAATCATTTTATGTTATAATAGTACAGGTGTGTTATGAATATAGAAAAAATTAATTTGGTTAATTTTAGAAACTATAAAAATTTAAATATAGATTTTTCAAGTAAAATAAACATGATTATTGGTGATAATGGTGAAGGAAAGACAAATATCTTAGAGAGCATATACCTCTTATCCTATGGAAAATCTCATAGAACAAGAAAAGACAAAGAATTAATAAATTGGAATAAGGAATATTTATACATAGAATCATTATTTAAAACAAATAGATTAGACAAATTCATTGAATTTAAAATATTTAAAGACGGAAAAAAAGCTATAAACATAAACAAAATTAAAGTATCTTCAATCTCTGAACTAATTGGAGTTATCAATGTTGTATTTTTTTCTCCAGAAGACTTAAAAATCGTAAAAGATTCACCAAATGTCAGGAGAAAGTTTTTAGATTTAGAAATTTCAAAATTAAAAAAAAAATATTATATTGATTTAGTCAATTACAACAAAGTTTTAGATGAAAAAAATACCTTAATAAAAATGAGCAAGAATATTGACTTAAAATTACTCGATATATATGACTACAAACTTGCCGAGCTCTCATATAATATAATAAATGCCAGATTGTGGTATCTAGCTAATTTAAATAAATATGGAAAACAGATACATAAAGATATAACAAATTCAAAAGAAGATATTAAATTCATCTATGAAAATGACACATATAAAAGCCTTTCTGTTGAAAATTTATATGAAAAAAATGTGAAAAACAGAAATATAGATTTTATAAAAGGGTATACAACTTTTGGACCACATAGAGATGATTTTCAAATTGACATTAACAATTTTGATGCCAGGAGTTTTGCATCCCAAGGTCAACAAAGAACAGCAGTATTAACGATTAAATTTGCGGCTATAGAAATTATTAAGAAAGAGGCTGAAGAATATCCGATACTTCTTTTAGATGATGTTTTATCAGAACTAGATTCAAATAGACAGAACTTTATCATACAATCGATGAAAAATATTCAAACGCTTATTACTTCTACTGAAATAGGTCAATTGAAAAGTTCAATTAGCGATTTAAAACTATATTTAGTAGACAATGCTAATATAACAATATTAAATGACCATTAAGGGGGATTTATGTTTCTTCATTTGGGTGAGAATGTGATGATTAGAACAAAGGATATAATTATGATTTTTAATATAGAAACTTCCTCCTACAGCTCTGATACTACAAATTTTCTGAAACTTGCTGAAGAAGATGGGTTTGTTGAAAAGATAGGACGTGAGAAGCTTAAATCTTGTGTAATTGCAGAAGTAAGCAGAAAATCAAAAGTATTTTTATCCCCAATATCTTCAGTCACTTTATTAAAGCGTATAATATAATTTTGCAAATAGCTTATATTAATCATTGGAGGTTGAAAATGCCTGATAAAGACATAGAAAAATATGATCAAGATCAGATTCAAATACTTGAAGGTCTTGAACCTGTACGAAAAACACCAGGGATGTACATCGGCAATACTAGCAAAAGAGGGTTACATCAGCTCGTTTATGAAATAGTTGATAACAGCGTCGATGAAGCTTTAGCTGGATTTTGTACTGAAATTGAAGCCTATATTCACAAAAATAATTCAATCACAGTGAAAGACAATGGAAGAGGTATGCCTGTTGGTATACACAGCAAAACTGGAAAATCTTCAGTTGAAGTGATCATGACAATACTTCATGCAGGTGGTAAATTTGGAGGAGGAGCGTATAAAATTTCAGGCGGACTTCATGGAGTAGGTGCTTCAGTAGTAAATGCGTTATCAAAAAAATGTACAGTAGTTGTAAGAACCGAAGGCAAAATTTGGAAAATTGAATTTGAAAGAGGAATACCACTCTACGAATTAAAGCAGATAGGTGAAACTAAAGAAACTGGTACCACTACTTATTTTGAACCAGATGATGAAGTATTTGATGAATTAGAATTTGATCTTGAAGTGTTATCTCAGAGGCTAAGAGAATTAGCTTTTTTAAATAAAGGTCTTAAGATTATACTCCATGATGAAAGGATTGAGAAACATTTTACCTTTCACTATGAGGGAGGGATTAAGGAATTCGTAACTTACTTGAATAGAAATAAATTGACTCTGCATCCTGAACCTATTTATTTCGAGGGTGTTAAAGATGATGTGGATGTAGAAGTTGCACTTCAATTTAACGATAGTTACAACGAGAGTATTTTTTCATTTGCAAATAATATTGCAACAATAGAAGGTGGAACTCATTTAGTTGGATTTAAAAATGCGCTAACAAAGGAATTCAACGATTATGCAAAAAAGTACTCTTATATAAAAGATTCAGATAAGAATTTATCTGGAGACGATATTAGAGAGGGACTAACTGCTATTATCTCTGTGAAAATTTTCAAGCCACAATTTGAAGGGCAAACAAAAACAAAGCTGGGAAATGTTGAAGTTAGATCCATAGTAGATTCAATAACTTCTGAAGGTTTGAATTATTTTCTTGAAGAAAATCCAACTATCGGAAAGCCAATAATTGAAAAGGCTTTAGTGGCTCAAAGAGCTAGGGAAGCTGCAAGAAAAGCGAGAGAATTAACGCGTAAATCTGTTTTAGAAAGAAGCTCGCTTCCAGGAAAGCTTGCTGATTGTTCATCAAAGGATCCTAAAGATTGCGAAGTTTATCTTGTGGAAGGGGATTCTGCCGGTGGATCTGCTAAGCAAGGAAGGGATAGAAAGTTTCAAGCTATACTTCCACTTCGTGGAAAGATAATGAATGTTGAAAAAGCAAGGTTGGATAAGATATTAGGTTATGAAGCCATAAGGTCAATAATTACTGCAATTGGAGCAGGGATCAGCAAGGAATTTGATATAGAAAAGATAAGGTATTATAAAATCGTAATAATGACCGATGCTGATGTTGATGGTTCTCATATCAGAAATTTACTTTTGACATTTTTTTATAGATACATGAAAGAATTGGTAGAGACAGGGCATGTATATATTGCTCAGCCACCACTTTACAAGATAGAAAAGGATAAAAAAACTCATTATGTGTATAGGGATAAAGAATTAGAGAAATTATTAAAAGATTTGGGTGGTAAGGATAATAATACTAGAATCCAGAGGTATAAAGGTCTTGGCGAAATGAATGCTGAACAATTGTGGGATACAACTATGAATCCTGAAAATAGAACGCTTCTCCAAGTTTCAATCGACGATGCAATAGTTGCTGATGAAATAATCACCATCCTGATGGGGGATAAGGTTGAACCTAGGAGATTGTTTATCGAAGAAAATGCTACAAAAGCTGTGAACATTGATGTTTAAATTTTATATAGATCTCTAGAATATGAGGTGTAACAATTGATTGAAGAGGAAAATATACTACAAGTAGACATAAGCAGTGAAATGAAAAAGAGCTTTATCGACTATGCCATGAGCGTAATCGTCAGCCGTGCACTCCCAGATGTGAGAGATGGATTAAAGCCTGTACATAGAAGAATCCTGTACTCTATGTATGAATTAGGAATTACTCCAGATAAATCATATAGAAAATGTGCAAGGATAGTTGGAGATGTTCTCGGTAAATACCATCCACATGGGGATACTGCCGTTTACGAATCATTAGTTAGAATGGCTCAGGATTTTTCTATGAGGTATTTACTTGTTGATGGGCATGGTAATTTTGGATCTGTCGATGGTGATGGTGCTGCTGCTATGCGTTATACCGAAGCAAGGATGCATAGAATATCAAATGAAATGCTCAGGGATATAGGCAAGGATACTGTGGATTTTATTCCAAATTTTGATGGTGAGGAACTTGAACCAATAGTCCTTCCATCTAGATTTCCAAACCTATTAGTGAATGGATCTTCTGGAATAGCTGTAGGTATGGCTACAAATATACCACCTCATAATTTAGGGGAGATTATCGATGGGCTTGTTATGCTCATTGAAAATAAAGATGTAACAATAAAAGAATTAATGACTAAAATTTTAGGACCTGATTTCCCTACTGCTGGTATAATATTGGGTAAGGCTGGTATTAGAGAGGCATACGAAACTGGTAGAGGAAAGATCGTAGTTAGAGCAAAATCAGACATCATTGAAGAAAAAGGACGACAGACCATAATATTTACTGAGATTCCTTATCAAGTGAACAAAGCAAAGCTAGTTGAATACATTGGAGAACTTGTTAAAGATAAAAAAATCGAAGGCATTTCAGATTTAAGAGATGAATCTAGTAGAGAAGGCATGCGAATTGTAGTCGAGATTAAGAAAGATTCTAATGCAAATGTAGT
>JGI20166J26741_11586695_pt1 | contig 23552 bp, 22 predicted proteins | sample TergutCu122P5_FD_26741 | JGI IMG/M metagenome (IMG submission 26741)
CATCCAGAACGCCGCTCGGCACAAGACAAGGAAACGACAGCGAGGTACATATGTCAGGGTCAAGTATTTTGCTTCCGTGCCTGTCGGTTATGTCAGACATACCGACCTTTGTAAGGAGTTCCGCATATTCTTGAACGTGTTTGCAGTCGGATACGATCTTTACGTCAAGATCTCCGTCGTCTCTCAGGCTGACCGTGATCTTATGGGTCTTGCCGCAGGTATTCATTTTCACTATCACTGTTGAGGGCATGGTCTGTTAATCGTACTTTTTTGTATTATACGGTTGCGACCGACAGGCAGGCACTGAGGAGATGATACAAACTGTAATATAATCAAAAAGCGGGTCTTACAGGGCATGACAGATTATCCGAACGATACTATCAGATCCATAATGGAGCGCAGAAGCGTCCGAAAGTACAAACCGCGGCAGATAACAGATAAGGAACTGAAAGTAATCATTGACTGCGGGCTTAACGCACCCAGCGCAATGAACGCGCAGGATTGGCATTTCACAGTGATACAGAATGCGGAACTGATCGACTGGATGAACACAAAGATCAAAGAGAACCTGCCAAAGGAATCTGTATCGAGATATAAGGACAGGAACGGCGGCAGGGAGGATTTCAGCATGTTCTACGACGCGCCCACCGTTGTTCTGATAAGCGGCGATGCAAAAGACATCTGGACAGAATCCAACTGCGGGTATGCCGTGCAGAATATGTGCCTTGCCGCACAATCTCTCGGCGTGTCGTCGATAATAATCGGCATGGCACGATTGATATTCACAACGTCAAAGGCAGACGAATATGCAAAAGAACTCGGAGTCCCGGACGGATACAGGCCGCTGTATGCGGTCTGTTTCGGGTACGGGGACATGAGGCCGGAGGCTCCCGCACGCATAGGGGGCAGGGTCAGCTACATCAGATGACCGGCTGCCGTAATACAGATGTCCCAAAACATGTCCGAAAGAATCCAAATCTTAAATATACGTACTGCGTATGTAACAGTTGGATTAGTTCCAGTACAAAAAAGGTGGCCGAAATTGTCAACCGATTCAGATGACCCCGACGGTAATAGTAGACGCAATACAACGGTTTTGGAGGTGTTGTGATGCCGGACCCGGAATATACGAGCATGGAACATGTTGAGAAGACAGTTCGTGAACTTTTGACCGAAATGAAGGACACTTCAGAGGTGATAGTGGATCTGGCATACGCCGCTCTGCTGTATAACAGCGAGGATATGGCCGAGAAGGTCAATGAGCTGGAAAAAGAGATGACAAATCTGAAGTATGCTATCCGTTTCAAGGTGCTCATGGCATCAAGGAACAAGCGGGACGCACAGCAGCTGTCCGGGTTGCTCCAAGTAGCATCCGCAGCAGACATTATATCAGATGCGGCGGTGGACATAGTCAATCTCCTGAGCCTCCCGCTCGAAAGGCGTCCGTTCGTATCGGCCATGCTGTCTGAGTCGGATGAGAAGATCCGCGCCACAAAGGTCAAGCCCGAATCCTCCATGGTCGGGTACACAATAGGAAAACTCGGCGTGGAAGCATGCACCGGCTGCAGGATAATAGCAATGAAGAATCGTCAGGGCTGGACGTACGACCCCGATGACGACATCAAGATAAGAGCCGGAGATGACGTAATAATAAGAGGCAGTGATGATGGATACAAGCATCTTGTCGAGTACACAACCGGAAGCAAACCCTGGGAGTTCCCCGAAGTATCCGAGGATGAAGAAGAGACAACCCCGCAGGAAGAGGCAGCCAGCATAAACGAGCCCGAAGAGGAGGAAGAGAATTGAACAAGATCGAGGAGATGCTCCTGGAGCTTAAGGACACTTCTGAGTTCATGGTCGACCTGGCATACTCGTCACTCATCTATGACAATGAAGAGATAGCCGAGGAGGTGATCTTCCTGGCAGAGAGGATGAACAACCTTTCCCTGGAAGTGCAGGAGAAAGCCATAGAGATAGGGATGAACAAGCCGGAGGAGGTTGCCAGGATAGTGGTCATGATCAGGCTCCAGGCATCAATAATGTCCATCGCAGATGCCGCCAGATCGATAGCGGATGTTGTTCTGAGAGGATTGGGTAAACACCCGGTCATTGCAATGTCGATAAAGGAATCGGAAACGATCATCAGCCTTGCCAAGGTCACAGAGAACTCACCTCTGGACGGAAAGTCATTCGGTGAGGTCCGTCTGTGCACACACTGCGGAATGTTCGTCATTGCAATAAAAAGGGACAGAGAATACATCTTCGGACCGGGCAAGAACACAAAGATAGAGGCCGGCGACATACTGATTGCCAAGGGCCCGGAAGATGGGGTCACAGCGTTCAAATACATGGCAGAAGGCACAGACAAGTAAGTGCCAGCTAATGTCCGATCACTAGCAATACCCCTTTTTCCATTGAAGGTTAAAATATCTTCCGAACATAAGGTATCTTGGGATGAATATGCACGAGATAATAGTGTCTGAAATGCAAATGGATGTATGCGGAAAGATAGTGATAACAACGAAGTCCGCGTCGGAAGAGGGGCGCAATGTAAAAAGAGGGACGGTCCGCATCGACAGCCCGCCCTTAAATTATTATTAAGAGGATTATCGATGTTATCTTCACATAGTCTTAAATCAGATGCTTACGATGAATATTGTGATAGAGAGGGAGGTAGTAAGACGAATTCTGATTGTGGACAGAAGTTCGAACACATGCTACACTATATAATAAAAAGATGTGGCGAAAAAGAAAATGTTGGGCAGAAAGTCCTCTGCAAGCTATGTTACTTCAGTGATTTTGACCATTATGAGAGAACCTTCAAATCTATAACGGGCAAGAGCTACTGTAAGGCCCCTCATGGCCCTATACCATTCAGCTATGAAGAATCATTCGATTCGCTCGAAAAAGAAGGGATGATAACAGCTGAAAAAAAACAGTTCGATGGCTATAAACAATATCGCTATAGGTCATTAACGGATCCGGATATGAGCGATTTTCTTCCGGAAGAGATAATGTCCATAGAAAGTGCGATAGAAAGATATGGCGACATGACTGGCGGAGAAATCGAAGAGATCTCACATATGGATGTTCCATGGATGATTGCCAGAGACGGCGAACCAATAGATTATGGTGCGGCCATGTACAGAGATCCGTGCACTTCGGTTGATGCTGGACAAGATGATGAAGATGGTGAGTGAATCAAAATATACTGCACCAAAAGCTTCAAAAGAAGCCTGAAGAAGTGCCAGAAAGATCATAAATCGCTTTTTGATGATCTGGATTCGTTCAATAGGGTCATTGTTGGGTTATGCCGCGCAACAAGTAGCAGCGTGAGGATGCAGGATGTAGGCCGATCTCATGGCATCTTTTTACCCGTCTTCAAGGAACAGAGATTTGCATGCAGGTCTGCCGGTGCAAAGGGAATATACCGCATTTTATATTCAATGGATAAGGATTCTCTCCTACTAATAGAGATCTATAATAAAGGGTCTCAGGAAAACCCCGACATAGATCTGATAAAAAAGAGCATGAAAGGACTGAAAGAGTCACATGATCTTTCAGACAGCTGGGTAGAGATCAAAGGCGGTTCATGCAGAAACCTCTACATCAATGATAACCCTAATGATGAATGAAAGGTTGTAAAACGGCCTGAGAGAACAAGTTTAGGAGATGAGAGGAACCATGAGAGTGCGTCTTGTTTAATTCCCTGAGCCATTATTCTTCCGTCATAGTATTAGTAACACAATGATATTGATCAGCACAGCCGCACCGACGAGGTCCATCGTTGAGGATGTCATAGGTATGCTGTGATCATCCGGATCAAGATTGAATCTTACGGCGGTCACCGCCACATAGTATGAAAGGAAGTTCAGGATCGTTGCCGTAAGCATTCCGGAGAGCAGTATCACTCCCATCAATTTTATAAAGCTGATGTCGCCGGTGCCGCCCATGGCCATCGCAGCGATGAAAGATATCACTCCGATATATCCATACGTCACAGCTGCCAGCACGTATGTGATGAGGAAATTCTCATACGCACGTTTTCCCGGGAACCTGCTGACCTCCAGCGTACCAAGATGCAGCATGGATGACAGTCTGGAAGTAAGCATCCCCGATAGAGCATTTCCTTCATTCAGGAAGGCCGGCATCAATATCACCAGCACAGGAAGGACAAGAAGTTCCGGGGTCCTGTGCTCGATTATTATTCCCGCAGCAATGTCTAACATCAAACACATTACCAATATCGGTGCGGATTGGGAGATTATTCTCTTTGCCTCGTCCATCCTTCCGAGCACGATCTTTCTTGTAAAGATGATGACAAGGAAGACCACGGTCGCGAGTATCAGCAGAAGGGTAAGGATGTTTATTATATTCTGATCTGGACAGTGTACGACGAACCAGGCGCATATGAACAGCATAGGCATCGTGACTATGTCCCCGGCGGCCGCGATCAGCGGTGCAGTTATGTTATCTACGTCCCAATCTCTTTTGAAACCGGTCCTTGCGATCGTCAGGTTAACGCCCAGCAGGATTATTCCGGCCATGAGTCCGCCCAGCATGGAAATGAACACAAAGCTGGCAATATGGATCTCCCCGAAATTGAAAAGGACAACGATCGCCCATCCTATCAATCCCATTGCAAGGGAGATCAGGAAGCTGAGCCCAATAGAAGATTCGATGTTGGCCCTGAGTATCGACCCTTTCTTAAAGGACATCTTGAAAGTACCCATGTGCATCGATGTCCCGAGCCTTGAGCCCATAGCACCGAAGATGTTCCCCCTCATCCCGATCGCAGAGTAGACAAGGACCATCATTCCAGGGATCAGAAGTATGTACGTTTCCATCGAACCGAGAAGCATTCCGGCGAAGAGATCCGCAGTCGCAGCTATGGCGAGCGCAGTGAGCCCCATTACGAAAACGGCCCTGTTACGACCGAAGAATCCGCTTACGATTTTACTGGAACTCATATATCCATCACCTCAATCCATGTGTATCTTATCAGGGAACGTCAAGGCGGTATTTATGGAAATAGGCTTGTGTGGCTATTCGGCCCGAGGTCTACAACAGAGACATGAATTATTTGTGCTGCGAGGATGCTATGAATGTAAATTGACAAAAATTAGAGTATTATAGTTATTTATAAATATTATAAATGATACTTTAAGCAATCTCATAGAAATGATTATATCTATGAATCCTGAATAAAAACAGGGGGGCAATTATTTGTCTAATAAAAACATGAAAAAGATAAAACATTGCAATCTGTCAGTGATGGCGATACTGGTATCGGTATTGGTGATCTCTGCCGCTGCAGTGTTATTACTGCAACAAGAAAATGAAGCGAACGGAGCTACAGTAGATAGCATAATGTACATTGACACAGACGGAACTTCAGGGTACAAAAATGATGTGACCGAAGTGACTTCGGAATATCTGACCGGCGTATCTTATGAATTGGACGCCGGTTGGTATATCGCCGCTGGCCAATCTGTTTTTCAGACCATAAAGATCACCGGCGACGTCCACCTGATCCTGGATGGATCTGTGAATGTGGTAAATAACGGATTCAGCATCCAATCCGGAGCAAGACTGACATTATATGGTCAAGGGAAAACGGGGGACAGGCTGAGTTCCTCAGGAACGGCTGTCCAGCTTAAAGGCGGCAGTCTGGTGAACGCTGCAAGCATTTCATGCAACAGCAGCAACAAGACGATCATAGACGTCAAGGAAGGAGATAATAATTCCATCACCAACTACGGCACGATCAGTCCCGCCGGATCGAACAGCAAGGCCATCGCATCTGCGGTGGACCTGACAATCATCAACAACTACGTCAACGACAAACTCAGCGGCAAAATAATGTCTTCCGGTGGCACAAGTTATGCCATATATTCCACCGCAGACGTCATAATAGTCAATGAACCTAACAGTTCCATCGAAAGCTCGGGTGCTGAAACATCGGTCATCTTTGCAAACGGTATCACGCTGACCAACAGCGGCACGATCCGCGGCGTCGGCAATCTTACCGATGCCATCGATGTCAAAGCCCCTTCTACCGTCACCAACAACTCCGACGGTACGATCATCGGCTCAGGTAATACTATCCTTATGAAAGGAGGCGGACAGGTTGTCAACAGCGGTACGATCGGAGCGGCAGGCTGCGGATATGGGATATATCTCAACGGCGGGAAGATCACCAACAACTCCGACAGCATTATCCTGGGCGGAAGCAACGGCGTGACCTTTGCCGCAGACGGCGAACTTTACAACGCAGGTCATGTCGGCGGCACCGTTGCTGTCGAAGCGATCAACGCGGCGTCAATAAAACTTACAAACACAAAATATCTCTTCGGTGCGGTCACCCTCGCCGATGTTGCAAACGATGTCACCTTTGCTGCCGGCAGCGGTATATACCATTACACCGGGACCGGCAACACAGGCAACTTCACCATTGGCTCGGACCCGACGTCAAAGTTGAACTTCACGGGGAGTCCGAACGCTTTGCTGTATGTGAAGATACAGGGTAAGGCGGATATAGGGTCCGCCACCGCAACCGTTGACATTGAGGTCAGCGGGATACCGTCGACACTGCAGGTCGGCGACAAGCTCTTGCTGATAAGCGGCGGTACAGCGACAGGCAGTCCGAAGAACCCCATATTCAGCGGAGCGGGGCATGATTTTTCGGTCAGAGTTGAGAATAATAGACTGATCGCTGACTTCCAGGGCCCCACCCCATATACGTACGGGATAGTGCTGAGTGAGAACGATCACACATTCGAGGATGCAACGCAGGGTTACTCTGCGCAGACTCCGTTCTCTGTCACAGTGACGAACATCGGTACAGGTGCAACAGGTGAGCTGACGGTCACTATTTCAGGTGCGGATGCTTCTTCCTTCACTGTCTCCCCAGGTGCAATAAGCGATATTGCTGCCGGAGGGAATGCGATATTCACAATCGTACCGAACACCGGTCTCGATCCCGGGTCATATGCGGCAACGGTAACGGTCGCTCCGTCATCCGATAACTCCAACCCGGTGAACACCGAGACCGTGGAGGTCAGGTTCACGGTGGATGCCGTCCCGGGCCCGATAAGCTATTGTATCACTGCCACCTCGGACACCGGGTCTGTCATAAACCCGTCCGGAGAAGTATCTATCCTTGAAGGAAGTGATGGAACATTCAAATTCCGCGCCTTGAAAGGATATGAGATAAAGGCTGTCATAGTGGATGGTAGATCAATTTCGAAGAGCATGATCGGTACCGGCAGCTACACCTTCGAGAATGTGGCGGAGAACCACACGATCGAGATAGTAAGTGCCAAGACCGCTCCGACTTCTAATAATGTGACCGATACGCCTGTTGATGTGAAAATAACCCTCATCGTTGACATCATGAAAGGCAAAGGACACACGGAATACAGCGTGAACGGTTCGCAGTTCGTTAAGTATGACTCCGTTGTCACACTGCAAAAGTATGATAACGTGGCTGTCAGAGCGTATGCGGCCGATGGATACCAGTTCATTGAATGGGTGTTCAACGGCATGAAATACAAAGAGGCCGCAATGACCTTTGAAAACGTGACCGTATCCATATACTCGGAGGTGTACTTCGATGAGAAAGAATCGGTCGCGGCAGGTATCGACAGCACCCAGCCGGAAGGCACTTCGTCGGCCTACATAGGAACGTTAATCCTCGCGTTCGCCGCGGGGCTCCTGATACTGTTCTTCATCTTCTGGAGAAGATACTATGAGGTGATCAAGCCAGAGGCAGCCATCGGAGCGGAGAGGGCGCATAGGAAGAGCGAGTACCGCTTCATGGTCGAAGGACACACCGGCGACATGGAATACCGCATCGGAGAGGATAAGGATGCAGAGTGGACGACAATATCTCCAAACGAGGAAGGGGAGTACATCATACCTCGGGGAAAGATCGTCGACAAGGTGTTCATAGAGTTCCGTTCCCGATGAACACAGACAGTTCCGGAGACGGAAAAAAACCACTTCTTCCAAATTAAAGGGAGCCGGTCTCCCCCCTTCAATCTTTTTTTAACAAGACCCCCAAGAGGTTCAGGAACGGCTAAGCCAGAAAAAAGTGGTAGCCTCGCGCAGATTCGAACTGCGGTCGCAGGATCCAGAGTCCCGCATGATTGACCACTACACTACGAGGCTGTTGTAGTAACCTTCCTCAATACAGATTACTTTTAATAATTTTCTGTATCAGAGGACGGCCTTCTTCACCTTTGCAAAGATCTCGTCAATGCTGCCGACACCCTCGATCGTTACAAGATTTCCTTTTTTCTCGTAATATTTGATAAGGGGTAGGGTACTCTCGCGGTACACTTTAAGCCTGTTCCTCACAGTCTCTTCCCTGTCATCGCTCCTTAATTCGAGGACGGAGCGGCATTTGTCGCAGAATCCGGCCCTCTTCGGAGGGTTGTATTCCAGGTGGTAGACAGCATTGCACTTCGGGCATGTGCGCCTCTTTGTGAGCCTGTCGATAAGCTCCTGATCGTTGACATCAAGGTTCAGCGCAAGGTCGATATGCACCTGTTCCCCCAACGCGTTCGCCTGCTCGACCGTCCTCGGGAATCCGTCGAAGATGATCCCTGTACCCTCATCAAGAGAAGTGATCTTCTCTTTCATCAGAGCAATAATAAGGTCGTTCGGCACGAGTGCTCCGCTCTTCATGTATCCGTCCGCTTTTACCCCGAGCGCCGTACCCTTTCTGACAGCTTCCCTGAGCATGTCCCCCGTGGACAACTTGACGAATCCGTATTGCTCGCAGAGTTTCTCCCCCTGAGTTCCTTTCCCCGATCCCGGCGGACCGAGGAGAACGATCTTTGTCTTCATGTATCCGACCTATCCCTTTCATATTTATAAAGACTGTTTTTAATTTTAATTATCGTTGTTGAGGTGAATACTTTATAATCAATAGAATAGATAGGGTGGGCTGGTGTTCAAATGGAGCAGAGAATTATAGACGAAATTGAGAAGGTAGTAGGCAAGGACGGATATTCCGTAAGTCCGGCTGTATTATACACCTACGGCTTCGATGCGTCGATTTTCCACAACAATCCCGATATCGTGATTCAGCCGAGGACCACTGAGCAGGTATCGGAGATAATGAAGATCGCGAACCGCGAGAAAATACCTGTTGTCCCCAGAGGGGCCGGAACAGGGCTCTGCGGATCGGCGGTGCCGATCAAGGGCGGTATAGTGCTTGCCATGCAGAGGATGAACAAGATAGTAAACATCAGTGTGGCCGATCTGTGGGTGGATGTTGAGTGCGGAATGAACTACAATGACCTCAACGACGAGCTGGATAAGTACGGGTTCGTATTCCCGTGCTCGCCGGGATCAGCCGAGGCATGTCTCATCGGAGGAATGGTCGCCAACAACGCTTCCGGAATGAAAGCCGTGAAGTACGGTGCAACAAGGGATTACGTCCTCGGCCTTACTTTTGTAAAAGCGGACGGAGAGATCGTACGCGCCGGAACAAGGACCGTGAAAGACTCATCAGGATATCAGCTGGCACGCCTAATGTGCGGTTCGGAAGGAACACTGGGTGTAATAACGGAGATAACGCTCAAACTGACCACCAAGCCGAAGAAGTCGGCATATTGCCTCTGTACATTCAACAGTATCCACGATGCAGGAAGGTGCATCGCGGCGATAATCGCAAAACCCCTCATACCTGCTTCATGCGAGCTTATGGACAGCGTAAGTATAAGAGCGGTCAACAAAGCAAGGGGCAACCCCGTACCGGACTGCGAAGCGCTGTGCATATTCGAGGCCGACGGAGAGAACGACGACATCGTCGACAGGGATATCAAACTCCTGGGCGAGATCGCCAGAGAGAACGGTGCCACATCGGTTGCCGTTTCCAAGGACAAGAAACAGATAGACGCATGGACCGACGCAAGGAAATCGATAATGACCTCCCTTGCCGCTTTGAAGCCCGGTTACTCATCCGTTTCGCTTGCAGATGACATGGGTGTACCAATATCGAAGGTACCGGATGCAGTAAAAGCGTTCCAAGAGATCGCCGACAAATATCAGATAACCATTGCCACCTACGGACATGCCGGTGATGGGAACCTGCACACGAAGATGCTTGTCGAGCCGTCGAACGCAGACGAGTGGGAGAGAGCCGTGAAGGCAACAGACGAGATATTCGACGTCTGTATCGACCTTGGCGGAACTGTCACGGGAGAGCACGGCGTGGGGATAGCAAAAGCGCCAAAGTTCGTAAGGGAAAGGGCATCCGAGCTTTCGTCGATAATCGCAATAAAGAAGGCGATGGATCCCAACAATATCCTCAACCCCGGGAAGCTGGAACAGTGGGAAGGTTCGATCCTCACCAACCTCAGGTACCCTGTTAAAGAGTATATGTAAACCTTTTTACAACCCATTTCTCTTTTATTGTTTCGCATCGGTCATCACTTTTTGCTATAAGCAAGTGCATTCTGCCGATAGTCTGCGGTGATCAAGACCGCAAAAAAAGAGTTCCGATGCAGGCACAAAAAAGGTCAAACAGCTATTAATGAACATCCGCCAAAGGTGTTTCGGCCCAGATATTCTAAGTATCGAACATCACGAACCCGTACGGTATGTAGCCCAGGGCTCTGCAAGTTCTTATCTTGTCGGGATGTGAACTTATTTGCTTCGTTCGGGTGTCAACTCATGATGTAGATCCAAACGTACGCAACTTCCGCAATGCCAATCAACAGGGCGGCGGCGTATATGGGTTTGTTCCATGCGAGTATCTTTGACCCGTCAAACGGAAGAACCGGGATCATGTTGAACAATCCCAAGAATGCATTCAGCCAGGCGAGCATTTGGAACAAGCGATAGATTAGCAAGTTCAATGTGCCGATATAGCCTGGTACGATGAAAATAAGGACGACGATCGCGATCGCAGAGATGGTGAAGTTCACCGCCGGCCCCGCAAGGCTGATCTTTCCGTATGTGTTCTTGTCAATGTTCCCCTTTATGTAAACCGCACCCGGGGCTGCGAACAAGAAACCGATCAATACCGCAAAGATCAGTGCCATTACCAAACCGTATGGGAATGCTCTGAATTCCGACCATGCGTTATATCTTTGGGCGACGAATTTGTGCCCGAACTCGTGAAGAAGAAAACTGAAGATCACAAGAATGAAGGACATTATCACGATCAGGATGATGTTCTTCGTCGTGTCGTAGTCAAATTTATTCCCTCTCATGATGAAAGAGAACGCTATTCCGAGCACCGCTATGGCGGCGATAATATGCAGGACCTCCGTTTTGCTGAATCTGATCTTTCCTTTTGTGGATCCATATGTCGGATTGACCTGTCTCAGACTGTCGCCGGGCATCTGCATAGAAATCGTGATTCATGTCATTGTTTATAAATGTGCATAGGATTGAGAAGCCGGAGTAAAATGGCCCGGAACATCGCACACGGCAAAGTGGAGGGAAGATGGTGTGATGGATGCGGAACGCTGATACTCGGAAAGAAATGCTCTTTCTGCGGTTCCGCGGGAAGGGGGTTCGAGACGAACAGCCCGGGAGACATCCGACCGTGTATGGGCGATAGTATCGGCGTGGTGAAAGAGCTTTTCAGAAGATCCTTCGGGACCGATGAACCATTATCCGGCAGAATGATCTTCTTCAACAAGATCCCCGGCGAGGATAGGGCTGATGAGATCATCGCTCACGGAGAGGTCATAGGGGCAGTAAGATTCGACCCCAGAGACAGTATGCTTCACTTAGAACTCAGGCAGGCCGGAGCGGACATCTTTGCTGTGCCGGCAACAAAAAATATCGTGGATATCAAAGGCTCCGGACACCTGAAAGGAAAGGTGATCGCCGGCGCAGAGGTATTAGAGGTCACAGGTGATTTCTCGGCCGGCGACCCGATCATTGTAAGGAAAGGAAAGAAGGTCGGCCCCGGGACCGCGCTTGCAGACAGCAGGGACGTAAGGTCATCAGAAAGAGCCGTTAGAGTAAAGGATCTCGATCCGACGGAATGCAGACCGATCTCACCGACATCCGGAAGGGAAGAGTTCGTCAGATCGAACAAAGAGCATCTAAAATCATTAGAGATGAATGCCGTAAGCGACATAAAGTCGTTCGTTTCTAAGAAGGATGCGCCCGTCACCGTATCCTTCTCAGGCGGAAAAGATTCTCTTGCTGCGTACGGAGTGGCTTCAAAAGCGGTAAAGGAAATCACGCTGTTATTCATCGATACAGGACTGGAGTTCCCGGAAACATCCGAGTACGTAGAAGAATTCGCCTCAGAAAACAACCTGAAACTTCTCAAAGCATCCGCAGGGAATGCTTTTTGGGAAAATGTGGATATATTCGGGCCCCCCGCAAAAGATTTCAGGTGGTGTTGTAAGGTATGTAAACTCGGCCCGATCACCGATCTGATATCAAAAGAGTTCCCGAAAGGCACGATAACAGTCGAGGGGAACCGTATGCTGGAATCGTTTGCAAGATCGGACATCGGCTTCGTTTCGAAGAACCCTTTCGTTCCTAACCAGACAAATCTCAATCCGGTCAGAGCATGGTCTGCCGCAGAGATATGGGGTTATATTTGGATGAAGGGACTACGTTATAATCCTCTTTATGACAGGGACTTCGAGAGGATCGGATGTTACCTTTGCGCATCATGTCTGGCAAGCGAGTGGAAGAACACCGAACGGCTGCATCCGGAGATGTACGGCGGATGGCAGGAATATCTTCACAAGCATGCGGATTCAAAAGGACTCCCTTCTGAATATGCAGATATCGGATTCTGGAGATGGAAAGTACTTCCACCGAAAATGATACAGATCGCAAATGAGATGAGCCTCGATCTGAGGCCGAAAAGAGAGACAGGCCCGGCAGTGAAAATGATGAAGGGAGCTTCTCCATGCACGGCAGGAGGCTTTTCAATGGAGGCTGTTATCGATGTGCCAGCAAAGAGAGATTTTTCTTTTGTCGAGGATTCTTTGAGTGTCATCGGGGAAGTGAAGTATTCTCCCGAATTCGAGATAGCTCTCCTTAAGGTCAAGAGAGGCAGGTCGAAGCTATTCGGCGGCGGACAGATATCAGTTACCGCCGAAACGATGAAAGAAGCCGAGATGCTCTTCGAACGTACAGCAAAGGCGCTTATAAGGGCGGAGATGTGCACAGAATGCGGGATATGCGCAAAAGGATGCCCGAAGAAGGCGATAACGATAAACGGCGGTTTCAGAGTGGACCAGAAGAAATGCATAAGATGCGGGAAATGCGAGAGATCCTGCATGGTAATGCATTATTACGACAAGATCCGATCAGCGTAACTCTTCTACCGGTATGGTTATGCCGTGTGCGGCGACATCCATCAGTTTACGGTCAAGGACATGGTCCAAGGGATTATCGAGATAAATCGATGCATCATTCCCTCCGAGGATGTCATCCATGCATCTCTCAATGGCATTGAACCCGAATTGTACCTCTATGCCGTTCTTTTCAACGAAAGAACGTGACGAACTCCCATATACTCCCACGCGTCCGTGCAGTTCTCCGGTATACCCAGGCCTCAAGATATAAAGTGTTCCGGGGATGATCCCGCGACGCATGTTCAGCAACACAGTCGACATTGTTCTTCCATAGATGTCGCTCCTTCCGTTCACGCTCATGAACTCGTTAAGCGCATGCACCATAGGGACTGACAGACAAGCTTTCTCGAGCACATCTTTCATTGAGAATACTTCGAAGGGCGTCCCTTGCGCCAACACCTCTCCGTCCATAACAACGATCACTAAGTCTGCCCATGAATATGCCGTCTCTATGTCATGTGTGGATATGATGACGGTGGACCCATCCATATTCACTTCGTCGGCTATCTCATAAAGACGGTATACCATCTCCGGGTCCAGTCCGGCCGTCGGCTCGTCCATTATGAGCACCTTCGGGCGCATGGCGAGCGCACTCGCAACGGCGACCCTCTTCTTCTGTCCGAAGGACAGGTGATGTATGGGCCTGTGCCGTTCGCTCTCCATGCCGACGATCTTGAGCGCATCATCCACTCTTTTGCGCACCTCTTCTATCGGGAGATCGAGGTTGAACGGACCGAAGGCCACATCGTCCTCCACGATCACGTTGAATATCTGGTCATCCGGGTTCTGTGTGACAAGCGTGACATCTTTCCTGAGTTGGATCAGTCCTTTCTTTGAGTGATCGATGGCCTTTGAATTGTACTCCACCTCTCCTTCGGTCTGCCTCAGTATCCCGTTGAAATGCATGAACAATGTGCTCTTCCCGGCACCGTTCGGTCCCACAAAGGCGACCTTGCATCCGGTCGGGATCCTTACCGAGACGTTCTTCAGTGCATGTTTTCCTCCCTCGTATACAAAACTCAGGTTCTTCGTTTCGAGTATTGTCGTCATCATCGGTTCCATTTTACACAACTCCGTACTGCAGCAAAATAAAGAATATCACGGAGACAAACATCACCGATGCGCAGAACAATGTCGGCACAATATTTCTCTCCCCCTGTGAAGAAAGACTTTTGAAATCCCCCTGGTAGTTCCTGCACTGTAAAGCGACCTGCCCCCTCTCCGCCACATCGAGCGAGCGCATGAACATGCCGACCGCCAGCTTAGATGTGGTCTTCATGCTTCTTCCATAGCCGCAGTAGCCGAATTTGCATTCGGCGGCAAGGTGCATCTTCTCCGCAGATTCCATAAGAAGGAAAGTGTACCGATAGATCAGAACCATCATTTCAACGAAAACGGTCGGGAACCTCAGTTTTCTGAGGGCTTCCGCCAGACGCGGAACGGGAGTGGAGATCGCAAATGAGAACAGGAGGAACAGCGCCGCGGTCGCCCGCAGATATACCATTAATGCGAAAGAAGTGCCGGCATCGGTGAAATTGATGGTAAAGCCCAGTATGGTCACCGACATAACGCTCTCTCCCGGCATTACGACAGTGAAGACCAGGGCACCTATGACAATGAATGTCTGGGCATAGAGGAAGAGTTTGATCATCAGACTCGGAGGCCTCATCGAAGAACCGTAAAGGAGTAATGCCAATCCTATCACGCAAGCGAGCACAGGCATCCATATGCTTTTCGAAGCGATGTTCAAAACCAGCAAAGAAAAGACAAGGAGAAGTTTTGCCGCTGGAGACCAATGGAGCATCGGGCTGTTGTATGCTGCGGTGTCGAAGGTATTGAATTCGTTCCCGTGTCCTTTTCTGTGCCTCCTGCACTTTCTTTTCTTAGGCGGTTGTTTCTGCGGCTGCGTTTTCCTCAGAAGCCTGCGCATGACGTAAACGAGTATCAGAACACCGATCGCAGTTTGCAGGATGAACAGTATGCTGATCCCGAAGTCGCCGAATTGTATGAAATTCTCTGTTAATTTTTGGAAACCGGGAATAAGGTTCGTGATCGTGTTCGCACCCGCATCATCGGTGCCGCCGGTATTGCCCAAGAACATCGTAAGATATGCAAGCAGTATCACCGCCGCAGCAATTATTATGAAACCGATCATCATCAGCTTGCTTTTATCAATATTTATGCGGCTTTTTCTCTTGGCCTTAGTTACGCCGTCAAGGATGCGGCTTCTCTTTTGAACGTTGCCGTCATATCCGATACCCCTGACAAGATCGGTCCTCACGATCGCCAAATAATTGAAGAACAGCACCATCATGGCGCCTTCCGCAATTGCGATGGGTATCTGCGTCACAGTGAATATGCCGAAGAACGTGGCGTATGTGTGTACGAATGATGTGAAGCCTACATATGGTACTACAAGCGTCAGTTGCAGTGAGGTCACAGTATATGTGACGATGTTAGCAATAAATGCTACAATGAAGACGGTCACAGAGGTATTGATTTTGTATTTTTTGAGTAATTTGAAAACACCGTATGCGGCGAACGGTCCGGCGATGCCCATCGAGAACACATTTGCGCCGAGTGTGGTGAATCCCCCGTGCGCCATGAATGTCGCCTGAAAGATCAGAACAATGGTGCATATCACGGTCGTTGCTCCCGGTCCGGAAAGCAATACGGACATGCCTGTGCCGGTGGGATGCGATGATGAGCCGGTGACAGATGGGATCTTCAGTGAAGAGAGTATGACAATGAATGCCCCGGACAGAGCAAGTGATATCTTCTGCTCCGGATGCTCGTCGAAGAGTTTCTTCATCCGGTGTATGCCATATGCCAGGAACGGCAAGAACACAACGGTCCAGAACACTGCCCACGGGAGTGGTAAGAAACCCTCCATTATATGCATCGTTCACACTCCTCGCATACTCCTTCGAAGCTCATCTTCCATCTTTTGATATGTAAGCCGACCTCTTTGGAAAGGTAGTTCTGATCTGCGAGAGGTATGTCAATTCTAAGCATTTTACCGCATTTCTCACAAATGAAGAATGCATTTGAGAATGGATGCCTGGTGTAGTATTTCTCATCCTTCCAGGTGACCTCGCTTATCAGCCCCAGGCCTATAAGTTTCTTAAGGTTCCGATAAACAGTGGCTATCCCGACATTTTCCTCTTTTTGTAAAAGTTTCTTATATATCTGCTCAGCGCTGAGGAAATGTTCCGTTTCATACACGATACCGAGTGTAGAGGAAAGTTGTGGGGTCCAACGCTGCATAGAGCAGCATTGGTGTTAAACTACTTAATGATAATGATTATCAATAACAATAAGGCTAAAATATTAGTCATTTAATGAAAGAAGAACTTGGTCTTTGATATGATAAAAACGGAGGAAATAGAAAAAATACAACGCACGGGCCAATAAAAATTGACATATCTGGCACAATGGAAACTGGGGAAATTACTGCGATACGCTCTGCGCCAGTTCTTTTACCTTTTTTATTGCGTTTTCCATTGCAGTAAGATCGCACGTCCTCTCATCATGTTTCAGTCTGAGCTGGTTTGCAAAGTCCTTCGAACCTGCGATGTATTTGCCGTCTTTGTCTTCAACGCCGGTATCGATGTAGAGGCATCTTTCATAGGATTCGAACATCATATCCATGAATACCATCGGATCGACGCCTTCAAAGCTGTCGAGATGCATCTCTTTGATGATGCCGTTGATCCCTTCACGTGCCCATCCCGGAGATGAGAACCATGTGCCAGTGCATATCTTCTTTTCATTGGTGTACTCTTTCGCGCCGAGGAATACGCATATACAATCGTCACCCTCGAACATGACCAGCGGTACGTCCACCGATTCCTGGAAATTACCCAATGATTGGCAAACGGCATACCCTAAAAGGACAGCGTCCACCTTACCCTTCAATGCGTTCACTTTTTCTATCAGTTTTTCACGCATTTCGTCAGGGTATGCGTGCAACGCAAACTCAACATATTCTTTGTGAACAAAGTCCGGATCATCTTTGGTCAGGTGTTCGAATTCAGGCTCGAATATGTTGCAGGCTACAAGACCTATTCTCATTAGTACGTAAGGGGAATCTACGTACAAATACATTGTGCCAGCATACAACTCTATATGTCATTCGGCAGCCTGTCGGCGGCTCGTTCCAAGCCCGATATGCAACTGATCACTCTGTGATTTTGAACTGTCTCGGTTTCCCGACCGCGGTCAGCGTTATGAATGTCTCGATCAGAAGGCTGCCGTCATAACCCTTTCCGAACCCGACCTTCTTCTCGATCTTGTTCACGCGCACTTCCACATAGTCAGCACCGGCTTTCGTTGCTTTTTCTTTCACGAGTCTGCTTCCTTCTTCGATCGCCGAGACCGTTGCTACACTGAGTTTCTCAAATGTAAAGCGGCCGTAAGGCGCAAAGAGCGTACATGACGGGTCATCTAACGAGCCCTCTCCCGGAGACGGCCTAAGAAGGATCTCCATGCTCTCGATCACATTGCCGGTGACTGCGCCCACGGCGTTCCCGACCTCTGAGTGTTCGGGCAGGAGCAGTTCCGTCCCGAATTTTGATGCGACCTGCGGGAACCACGCCGCAACGGGCGCTCCTATCCCTATCAGGGGTTTGTTGAGATGTATCACGCAGCCGAAGTCGAGCCCGTCACATCTGGATATCGCTTTCCACATAAGGTGGTGCCCTACCGTGTCCACATCGAGGGTATTCGTTTCCTCAAAGAACAGTTTCCTGAGCAGCACCTCGGCCAATCTGTCGATCACTTTGACCTTTGCGAATTCTATGAATTCTTTATCGCTCATGTTCAGCTTCTGTGACTGGTGTCTTATTGCATATTCTGATGCTGCTTTTTCATATTCTACGTAAGATCCTTCCGCATGGAGAAGATCCGTCGGCGTCAGACCGATCCTTTGTACGATACCCAACTCCTCCATCTTGGAAGCGTTGAATGCAAAGGGATGAACATTCAGTTTTTGACCGGCCTCTTTAAGAGAGAACGGCTCTTTGGAAACGAGGTCAAGCAGTGCAATATCGTCTTTGTTCAGGGACACATTCTTCATTTCTTTTGATTTGATGAAGAATTCCGTATCCTGAACGATATCTCTTGCATCCATGCTCTCGGGTGAGAATCCCGATTTTCTTTCTGCGATATCCTTCAAACGCGGAAGTAACTGCGGCCACTGATTGGCTGCGATGCACAAAGGTATGACCCTAGTAGGTTCCAACAAGAATTTGTTCCCGTTGACCACTATTCTGGAATCTCCGCCTATTCCATACGTTGCTATCTCTGCGGCCATGACCCTCGTCCGGCGGTTGCCTATTACGGCACCCTCTTTTTCAAGCCTCGGGAAACCGTTCCTTAATATGCCGATATCCGTAGTGGTCCCGCCCATATCCATTACAACGGCATCATTCACTCCTGTAAGCATCTTTGCGCCGATCAGGCTCGCAGCCGGCCCGGATAATATGGTCTCGATAGGTTTCTCGACAGCCACGCTCTCGCTCATTATCGAGCCGTCGCCCTTTACGATCATCAGAGGCGCGGTGATCTTGTATTCTTTCATTACTTTTTTAACAGAATCAATAAGATCCTTTATTATCGGTATAAGGCGGGCGTTCATCACGGATGTTACCGTACGCTCGTGATATCCTAAGCTGGATGATAATTCATGGCCGCAGACCACAGGAACATCAAGGATCTCTTTTGCGATCATCTTCAGGCGGAGCTCGTGCTCGGGGTTCCTGACGCTGAGGTAACTGTTGATCGCCAACCCGTCCACGCGGCCTTTTACAGACTGCATGAATTTTACGGCGGAGTCCTCGTCCAGTTTGGTCGTCTCAGTCCCACTTAGGTTATGGCCCCCCTTAATGGTGGTATGGAGGTCGACCGGTATCGACATCTCGAATTCCTCTCCGACGCATATCAGGCCAACGCGGCATCCTTTACCTTCTACGATGGAGTTCGTCGCCAATGTTGATGACAGAGATACCATCTCGACATTCTTCAAAAGCTTCTTGTCAAAGTGGACGAGCGTATTCCTTATTCCGACGGAAAGGTCCTCTCTCGTGGTAAGCGCTTTCGATTTCTCCAGGACCTTGTTCTCTACCATCTCCATAAGAACAGCGTCTGTGTATGTTCCCCCTGTATCAAATCCTAAACCTACATGCAAAAAACTCACCTGCTGGGCCTTAAACCGTTGTCCTCATTATATTTCGTCACGATCTTCGTGAGATGTTCCGCCATGACCCTCTGTTGAATATCATTTTGTATCTGTGGGGTCTCCGTAATGAAGAACTCCGTGTCGCATTTAGCGCATCTCAGCTTGGGGCAGTTCTTCCATGCTTCGGAACAACCCTGGCATGCAAAGGTGCGCGCATAGACCATCGAGAACTCGAATCCGCAGTATGGACATTTGAATTTCTTAAGGGATGCCGTGGTGTTATATGAGAATCCCTTATGTCTCATTGCCTCATAGAATCCGTTAACCATTTGTATCACTTCATGTGGTGTGCTATACTTCTTTCAGTATCATAGTGGTCGGCTGTGATCTCATACGGAATATCCCACTTTGCGAACGTACCGTCAAGCACTTCCAACACACTGTCTCTTACGCGGTCGTCCCATATGCCGTGGACGATTATGTGCAGCATGAACCGTGCATTATATATCACGTCCGCTTCCAAAGCGTCTTTGATCCTCGCCGGCTTCCTATAGTCGACGATGCTGCTCATTATGCTGCCGTCGTCGTTGGAGAAGAACGATTTCACATGGCCTACCAGATCGGCTCCGTTGTCCATGCAGCTTTTCGTGACAGCGGTCATTATGTCGTCAATGAATTTCAGCACGACCTTCTTCTTTATTCCGTCAGGTGAGTGTACGTCGATATCTATGGCATATTTCCCAAGTTCGTCGACGGCCCTGTGTATCTCCAGGTGCAGGCGGTCATGTTCGCTCTCATGGTCGTCATGGTCATGATCTTCATGATCGTGGTCGTCGTGATCGTCATGGTCATCATCATGCATCCTTCCGCCCTCCGTACTGTTTTCTCAGAAGTTCCTCTTCTATCGCCTCATCGTACCGTGCCGATATGCGGTTGACGATAAGGTCGCATGCGATGTCTATGCCCCGACCTGTCTCCGACGACATATGGTAAACTTCCGCTTTCGGGTTCATCTCTTTGATCATCTTTTCAGTCTTTGCGATGTCCGCCGCCGAGGCGGAATCCACTTTATTCACGAAACACACATCAGCTTCGCGTATCTGCGTCTCGACAAGCCTTTTGACCGCTTTTACAAGAAGATCCACTCTTGTCGCATCCACGAGCGTGATCACCGGTGCATGCTCGATTATCATGTCGGCCTTCGCCTCCGAATATTCGGCGGCCCTCTTAAGGCCCCAAGGTATGGCCACTCCCGACGGCTCTACTATCACTATGTCGGGGTTGAACGAATCATGGAGGCTCGCAAGCGTCTCCGAGAACGTGCCAGCTATCTGGCAGCATATGCACCCGCCGGCTATCTCTTTTGCTTTCAATCCGTGGGCCTCTATGAATTTAGCGTCAACATTGATCTCGCCGACGTCGTTCACAACGATGGCGATCTTGTATCCTCTTTTCATCAACTCGTCAACGATCTTCATGACCGCTGTCGTTTTTCCGCTACCCAAGAATCCGGCAATTTGAGAGACCTTCATAGTATTCACTTATACGTCCTAATAAAGAAGATAATGTAAAAGGTTTGTGAAAACAGAGTGACGTGAGTTTATCCCGTCTTTCCGTATTTCTTTGTCGTGTCGACAACCGCCGCGATGTTCTCCATCTTGGTGTGTATGTCGGGCGGGACTTCGCAACCGGATGCAATACAGTATTTGGTGTCCGGCAGACCCCTCTTGCACAATGCGGTCTTGACTTCCTTGATCAGATCCTTTGTCACCTGGGTGATCTTCTCTGTGGTTCCCCTTATGAAGAGCTGAGGGTCGATGTTGCCTCCGATGATACATTTGTCAGCGAAGCCGTTCGCAATTGTCTCAGCCGCCGACGGCGATCCCGGGATGAGCGGGTAGTATGCCATCGAATAGATGGAGGTCTTGAATTTTGTGATCTGCGTTTCAAGGTGCGGAAGGTCGGCGCAGTTGTGGACGGCTACTGCCATTCCCTCTTTTACGGTGAGTTCGTTGAGTTTCAAGGCATACTTCTTGCATCCCTCGAACTCTTCGTACTCGGCGTCACCAAGGCAAGAGTAGTTGCCCCAGAGGTAGTCCCAGCAGAGTCCGACGCAGCCTGTTTTACCGAAGGCTTTGGTCATTTCCACATCGTATGCGGTCATTGTCGCCAGTGCTTTGTGGATCGCAGACGGGTTTGTGAACATATCCATGAACACCCTCTCGGCACCCGCACTCTGCGTGAGCGCCAGCAACGGTCCCTCTACGAATCCGGCCGTTATGACCTTGTCCTTCAAGGCCTGGCTGTAAAGCTTTGTTCCCTCTATGAGGACTGCAGATCTTCCTTTCTTTATGTCCGGGACCTCGAGTTTCTCGTAGTCTTCGGTGTTGTGGATTATGGTCTGGTCAACGAACGGTGTGTTCTGTTCATCCATCCTGACGTGTGCGCCCAGGTCGCCTGCCATGACCGACAGGTCCATCAGACCTATTGCAAAGTCAAAGTCGAATTTTTTCTGTCCCTCTATGAACGCCTGCGCGTACAGTTTTGGGTTGTGTGCCCACTCACGGTATGTGATGCCGCCGTTAACGAGTTTCCTGTTAACACCGCAGGCGATGGGATATGTCATGAGTCTGTCGCCCTGCTTGGTCTGGAGTGCGGCCATTACTCTTTCTATGTGGGTCATGTCTGCCATCTTACAATGCCTCCTTGAGCCAGTTTGCGCAGTCCTGTGCGTTTGCATCTCTGTGGTCCGCGCCGATCTCCTTTGCGAACGAAGGAGACGTAGGTGCGCCGCCGATGCATATCTTTACCTTTTTCCTGTAACCGCTTTCGACAAGCCCGTCGACAACTGTCTTCATTCCATCCATGGTGGGTGTCATCAGCGTGCTGAGGGCGACCGCGTCCAATTTTTCTGATTTTGTTTCTTTAATTATCTTGTCCAACGGTACATCCTTGCCCCAGTCTGTTACAACGAAGCCACCGGCGGTCAGCATGGTTTTGACGATGTTCTTTCCGATGTCGTGGACATCTCCTTCAACGACCGCCGTCGCACATTTTTTCATGTCTTTCATTGATGCTTTCGGTATGGCCGGCAGCAGGAGGTCAAGTCCGGCGTACATTGTTTTTGCGGACATCAAAACCTGCGGCAGGTATACCTGACGCGCGGCATATTTGTCGCCTATGATTGACATTCCTCTTACCAGTCCATTGTTGATGGCGTCAAGCGGATCCATCTTCGCCGCCAGAGCTTCTTTAGCTCCTTCCTCGGCAAGGTTGGGCTTTCCCGTAACGACAGCCTCACTCAGTTTATTGAGTATTTTTTCTTTTGACAAAATCTTCCTCTCCTATTCAATACCCCCGATTTGGTTGTATTGATTTCCAATAACTAATACATCATTATTTATAACTATCGTAACCTGGTTACATATACATCCAGAGTTTTGTCGAAAATCATCACTTTTTCTATATGGCAACCTATAGTTATAAATAAACAATAAAAACTCAAAACTCTATTGTCGGTTGAGTCAGTCATCGCAAGCAGGCGTCAGAGGAATAAGTTTATTAACTTAGTGACTAACAAGACTTTGGTGAGGGCACAATGGGCTTTGAAGAATACGTTGTCGATCTGAATGCAGACTGCGTCTGCGGCTGCATGAGCGGGGACAGATACCATAAGATATTCCGTTTCCCAAACAGATACGGAGCATCGGTGGTTTCCAACCCCAAGAAAAAAGGATTCTCTGAAAGCGGATATCGTGTGCTTCTGTTAAAATTCAGCAGTGATACCGAATACAAGGTCGTAACTATGCCGGTGCTCGATTCAAGTATTTTGGAATGCGATACATGGGATCAGGCTGAGGTAGCGTTGGGAAAGATCAAAGAGTTATAACGAGCTCCAACGCGGAGTCACAGCCCACAAACCCGAAAAGAAAGATGAACCGAATCCGGGCGGTTTATTCGTGTGAAGACGGTTTCACCGGAGCCGATAGCATGGAGCAACATGAAGATAAACGGGCCGTGCT
>JGI20166J26741_11587806_pt1 | contig 23546 bp, 12 predicted proteins | sample TergutCu122P5_FD_26741 | JGI IMG/M metagenome (IMG submission 26741)
CACGGATCAACGTGATCTTGACACAGTTACACGCCAGCGGACCCAACGGGGCGCGGACGCTGGTCATGTCAGCGGAAAACGACGCCCCCGGCTCGATACGGAAAGACCTAACAGAAGAAGAAAATGCACTTATACCAACTATCTACCGGACCCCCACAACGTGCCAACGGCGCGTAGACGCCACCACCTGGACGACCAGCCGATAGACAGCCCGCGCAACTAGCCATAGACGGCCCCTGACAAGCACAAACACAGGGGCAGCCCAGGCAGGCGCGACGATGTGGCCACAGCGACCGGTGCCCGATGCGGAACAATGGAGACCATGACCTCCGAGCTGACCCTGACCCGTCCCAGCATCGACCACGCCGACGAGATCACGGCGCTGCGGGGCGAGTTCCTCGCCGAAGCGCCGCACATCCCCGGCGGCAGCCGCCTGGAAGACTTCGCCGACCCGGCCGACTGGATCGCCTACTGCAACGCCCGCCAAGACCCCGCCACCGTGCCCGACGGCTTCGTCCAAGCCGACCAGTGGCTCCTGACACGCGTCGGCCAGGACAGGGTTCTGGGTCTGGTCAGCGTGCGCCACAGCATCGACACCCCCCACCTGGCCGAGTACGGAGGGCACATCGGATACGCCGTCCGCCCATCCGAGCGCCGCCACGGCTACGGGCGCGCCCAACTACTGCTGGCGCTCGACTGGTGCCGAACCATCGGCCTGGCCAAAGTCCTCGTCACCTGCGACGCCACCAACCAGGCCAGCCAACACACCATCACCTCCTGCGGCGGGGTGTACGAACGTGACACGTACGACGCCGACCGAGGCGAGACGATGCGGCGCTACTGGATCGCCCTGTGGCCGCTAGATTGACGCCCGCTGGACCGGCAGTCCACACTGACCCAACTGAGCAACCAATGTGAGACACCCGCCTGGCAGCATCGACCGTGCCATGCAGCGCCTGCCACCGCTCATCCCACAATGCCGGAGTCACCAACGACCGGTCGACTACGGGATAATAGGAGCAGCAGTCACCGCGCCGCCTGGAGGCCCCAAGGAACAGCCGCATGCCCCGCATGCCGAGGCTCGAAGGAGTGTCGGAGGCCCGCTGTAGGCTGCGATACTCGTCTGACGGCGGACGAAAGGAGGTCAGCGTGGCGACGTACAGCAACACGGCGTGCGTCGTCGTCCTGGCAGACAACCCCTACGCCGTCGACCTCGCCCACAGCGGGCGGTCGGAGGGCGACTCCTGATGCAGGCTGGGAGCAAGCGGTGGGTGTCGGTGACCGACTCGGAGTTCGCGCATGAGGCCGAGGGACTCGCCCATGTGCGCGACCTACTCCCGGATCGAAGTCCGTTTCATGCTTGGAGCAACTTCGAGTTCATCGATGCCTACGGTACCTGGTCAGAGGTGGATCTCCTTGTCCTGAGCGAGGGTTGTCTCAACCTCATCGAACTGAAGCACTACCAGGCGGACATCAAAGGCTCTGCCACTAGATGGCAGGTTGTTACCGGCCCGAACGTGCGTTCTGAGGTGTCTCCTTTGGAGACGGCGACCAGGAAGGCCCGCCGACTGGCGAGTGTCCTGAAGGCCACCGCCGTCCGGATTGGACTGCCCGACCGGGCTGTTCCGTTCGTGAACGCCTCAGTCTTCCTACATGCCTCAGGCACCCGCTGCCTCCTCGCCGAGACGGATAAAGTCGGGCTGTTCGGCCTCGACGGAAACGAGCGGCGCAGTGGCCTTCCCAGCATCGCCGACCTGGTCCTGGCCCCGCCGCGACGTTTCCCGGTCAACGAGGCCGATGTTCTGCGGATCATCAAGGAGGCTGGCTTCGCCGTCCGGCGTGAGCGGGAAGTGGGATCATGGCGGCTCATCGGTGAACCGACAGCAGAGGGTGATGGGTGGCAGGACTGGCCAGCCGAGCACCGCAGCCTGCGCGAGACTGCCCGCATCAGGTTCAATACCACCGCACCCGGAGCATCACCAACTGACGTGAACGCGGCTCGCAAGTTGGCCGAACGCGAGTACGCGTTGACCAAACGACTCCGCCACCCTGGCATCCTTGCCCCGGTTGACTTCGTCGAGGACGAGATCGGCTGCGGCCTAGTCTTCCCCTTCAACGAGCATGACCAGCGGCTCGACCTCTGGCTGGCCGATCATGCGGACACCCTGGATCTGCGCACCCAAGTCGACCTTGTACGTCAACTAGCCGAGGCCGTCCAGTACGCCCACAGCAACGGTGTGGTCCACCGAGCGCTCAACCCAGGCGCTGTCATCGTCCATGACACGTCCGAAGGGCCGAAGACCCTGATCGGCGGATGGCAGGTTGTTGGGTCGACACCAGACGCCGGGTCGAGCATCCCTGCCACTCGGGGCGTGGCCACCCAGATCTTCGGGATACTCGAGGCTAGACGGCAATCCAGAAACTCGGGCGTCAGCGACGCATACATCGCCCCCGAAGGGCAATGGCGTCCCGATGCCAATAGGACCAAACTGGACATCTTCGCGCTCGGCGCGTTGACCTACCTTCTCGTCACCGGCCACGATCCAGCCAGCAGCGGCGTTCAACTCAAGCAGCGACTCGAACGAGAACACGGTCTCGATCTGGCTGCCGACCTGCCGCACACGTCGCATCACCTGCGGGATCTCGTGCTAGCGGCAACCAACCCCATCGTCAGCGAACGACTCCGCGATGCGACGACCTTTGTGACCGACCTGAGCAAGGTCGAAAAGGACATCGGCGAGACGAGCACGATTACCGAAGACGACCCCCTGGAAGCCCCTCCCGGCACGGTCTTCGGCGAACGGTTCGTCCTTTGGCGCCGACTCGGGTCCGGCTCCACCGCCGTCGGACTGCTGGTCAGTGACCTTGAAGAACCCGACAGCGATCAGCGTGTCCTCAAGGTCGCCATCGACGACACAGCAGCTAAGCGCCTTAAGGGCGAAGCCGAGGTGCTTGTCGAACTGCGCAAACGGAAGACGAACCGGATCGTCAGGATCGTCGACCCACGCCCGCTCATGCTCGGGACGAGGACTGCGCTTCTGCTGGAGTCTGCCGGTGAGGAAACCCTCGCGGATGTCCTCCGCGACCGACGCCGACTGTCCCTCGATCTCCTCGAACGTTGGGGCACCGACCTGCTCGATGCACTCGTGACACTCGACGCTGCCGGGGTTGACCATCGCGACATCAAACCCTCCAATCTTGGTGTACGCGAGCAGAAGAGCGACCGAGCCAAGCACCTGGTCTTGTTCGATTTCTCGCTGGCCAGGGCTAGCGCATCTGCTCTCGGAGCGGGCACCCCGCCCTACCTCGACCCGTTCCTGGGCACCGGTTCACGGCGGAACTGGGACTCCGCCGCCGAACGCTACGCGGCGGCCGCCACCTTGTTCGAGATGGCCACCGGCCACACACCCGTTTACGGTGACGGGGAGACGGACCCCCGGTTCCTCGATCAGCCGACCATAGACCCAGGCGAGTTCGACCCGGTCATTGCGGATGCGTTGGTGGAGTTCTTCACCAAGGCCTTGGCAAAGGATGTCAGTCAGCGGCACAGCACTGCCTCGCAGATACTCGCTGCGTGGCGAAGCGCACTCTCGGCGTCAACATCGACCACACCCGAGGACGCCGATGAAGTCGTTGACCGTGCAACGCTTTCGACCCCACTTCCTCTGTCAGGGTTGACTCCGCGTGCACTCAGCGCTCTGGAGCCGTTCCGCCTGCAGACGGTTGGTGATCTGGCCTGTCTGGACACCAGTCGACTCAGCCGGTTTACCGGCATCGTGGACGCTACGAAACGCGAAATCCGTAGCCGGGCGAAGCAGTGGCGGGAGAAATACGCGGACGAGTTGGCCGCCATCACGCCCAGCGCACCAGACAGTCAGCCAAGCATGGCAGACCCCTTCACAATGCCGGAGATCGCGGCACGCGTTCTCGTCGACGCTGCCGAGTCGAAGGCACGGGCGTCCGCAGCGTCGGTGATCCTCGGCCTCGAGGGAGAGGTCGACCCGTTCGGCGTGCTTGCCGAGTATGCGCCCGCGCTCGGAGTCGGCGGACAACCTCAAGCCTCCACCGCGATGAGTAACCTGCGCGACGCCTGGGCGAGATCGCAGCGGGCCGTCACCCTGCTCGACAGCGTGGAGGAGCGAGTGGTCGCGACCATCGACGGCCTGGATGGTGCCACCTGGGCCGATGCCGTCGTCGCTGCACTTGCTCCGGTCACTGCCGACGACCACGACCGTCGAGTCATCGCTGGCCTTGTTCGCGCAGCCCTCGACCGCGCCGAAGACAAGGCGAAGGGTGCCGACGAAGAACCGCCCATCGGGCGCCGACGCCGACGCCGCGACAACCGCGTGCTCCTGGCCCGGTCTGTCGAGATAGCCGACGCTGCCATGTCCCTAGGCAACGCGGCTGATGATCTTGTCGCCGAAGCGGCACAGGCACGACAGTTCGTGGTGCCGCGCGGACGTTCCGTTCCCGTGCTCAGGCGATTCTGGGGAACTGGCTTGCCACCACTAGAGGACGTGGCGCTCATCCGGCTCGCCAGCCGAATCTCGGACACCTCCGGGTCGTCGGCCAACGGCGAGCTGTTCCCGCTGACGATGCCAGCCGCCGACGCCGTCCGGCTGGCTCTCGGATCAACCTCCCCATCGCAGCAATTGACAGTGGATCAGATTCGCCGCTTGGTTCAGATCCGTTTCCCTGGCGTCGAGCAGATCCCCGGGCGTCCCGCACTCGACAGCGTCATGGACGATGCTGGTACTCAACTGGAATGGAACGGCCATGCGTACGCGGTTCCATCCGTGCATTCCAGCACCACTTTTGCCACCGGGACGACAACACTGCCCGGCATCCCCATCCGCACCTCCGAAGGCAAGAAGAACCCCGCGCTTCAACCTCTGCGCGACAGTATCGCCACCCGCTCGTTCCTCGCTTTGGGGGTCCGGCCCAAGGACGCAGATTCGACAACAGGCTGCCTGAACGAGGCATTCCGTGCCGTCGAACTCAACATCACCGACGCTCTGCTCGACGCCCTCCGCGCCCAAGCCGATGGGTTCGGCGTGCCGTGGGAGACCGTGCTCGCCGCAGACGCCGCACCGGAAGACTCCGAAGACGCCCGTGGGCTGCGCGCATTGATAGTTGCCGCCATGCCAGCGGTGAAGTCTCAGATCGCTGAGTCCATCACCGTTGCCGCGACCGCGGGTTCGCCGGTCGTACTCACTGATGCCGCCCCCCTGGCCAGATACGGGCAGATGTCGGTGCTCGCTCACCTGGCCGACATCACCACCCCGCGCGACAGCGCTGTCTGGCTCGTCGTGCCAGCAACGTCCGCCAGTGGCCAGACGCTCGACGGCGTGCCCATCCCGCTGAGCTACGCCTCGCAGTTCGTCTCCCTGGGCGGCCAGATCGTCCTTGCCACGGAAGGAAACCCTCAGTGACCGCCCAGAACGGCCTCACCCAGGAGCTTCGCGCTGAAGTCCTTCGGCTCGAGGACGACCTGCGTGCCAGGGTCACCCGGTTGCCCGATGTCAACCGGAAGTGGCGTGCCGAGTACGACGGAGCAAGAGCCGCTGAGCGTACCGCCGCAGCATGGGAGCCCTGGGTCGACGAGCGCGTCACGCTCGCCGCCGTCGCGTGGGTACTGACTACTGTGTTCATCCGATTCTGCGAAGACAACAACCTGGTCAGACCGGTCTGGATCACTGGACCACGCAGCCGAGAAGCTCTTGACAGGCAGCAGGCCTTCCTGCGCGATACCGCCCGCACCAACCCCGACGTCACCGACCGGGAGTGGCTGCTCGAAGCGGTCAAGCACCTCAAGAGCCTGCGTGCCACCGCCGGGCTGGTCGACGACGCCTCGCCAATGTGGCTCGTCACACCGTCCGGCGACGCTGTCACCCGGCTGCTCGATTTCTGGCGCGAGCGCGACGATGCGGGCAACTTGCTGCGAGATCTTGCTGACCCCGACCTCGACACCCGCTTCCTCGGCGACCTCTACCAGAACATCTCCGAAGACGCCCGAACCCGGTATGCCCTGCTTCAAACCCCAATTTTCGTTGAAGAGTTCATCCTGGATCGCACCCTCGAACCAGCGCTGAATGAGCGGCCTCTTGAGGGCTTCAAGATGATCGACCCCACCTGTGGCTCTGGCCACTTCCTGCTCGGCGGCTTCGCCCGCCTGCTCGACCGCTGGCACAAGCACGCCCCAGCCATGAACGAACGCGACCGAGTACAGAAGGCACTCGACTCGGTGTACGGGGTGGACATCAACCCCTTCGCCGTCGCCATCGCTCGGTTCCGACTCACCGTCGCGGCGCTCGTTGCTTCGGCCATGACCAACCTCGAAGGCGCGCCCGCCTTCGACTACCACCTTGCCACCGCCGATTCGTTGCTGGTCGGCGTGGATGCGCAGGGCGGGAGCCTCGACGAACTTGACTTCGGACCTGAGTATGGCGACCAGACCGCGACTGTCTTCGCCTACTCGACCGAGGACTACCAGACGGCCAAGACGATCCTTCGAAATGGCCAGTACGACACCGTGGTCGGCAACCCGCCTTACATCACTGTTGCCGACCGCGCACTCAACGCGGGGTATCGAAGTCGCTACGCGACATGCCGTGGCCAGTATGCCCTCACCGCCCCATTCATGCAGCGGTTCTTCACGCTCGCGCGTGAAGGAACCGCCCCTGGTTGGGTCGGCCAGATCACAAGCAACTCCTTCATGAAGCGAGAGTTCGGCACGACACTGGTAGAAGACTTCCTTCCGACCAAGAACCTCGTGTTGATTCTTGACACCTCCGGTGCCTACATTCCGGGACATGGGACTCCGACGGTCATAATTATCGGCACAAACCGACGGCCGACTAGTAGCAGTGTCCGTGTAGTGCTGAGCATTCACGGCGAACCCGGAACGCCGGATGTAGCATCCCGCGGCCTTGTTTGGACATCTGTTGTCGGGCGTTGGAATCAGCCTGGGTGGACCGACAACTGGATATCGGTGGCTGACCTCGACCGTGATCGCCTTAGGAGTCACCCCTGGGTAATGGGAGCTGGCGAGACGGAAGCACTCATCAGAGCGCTGTCGGCCTCGGGTGATCTACTTGAGAGCCGAGTGTGTCGCGGAATCGGACGTGCGGTGCGTATCGGAAGCGATGATGCGTTCGTCAGGTCGCGCACGGCAGAGGTACCGTCAGCCGTTCGCCCATTGCTTCGCCCATACCTCGCTGGAGAGGATGTGCGCGACTACGGTGCCATGCCAAGTTCGCTGGTTCTGTACCCCTATGTCCAGGGAAGGGCAACAGATCAAGGGTTGACCACCTACCTGTGGCCATATCGAACTGTACTTGCAGAAAGAGTCACGTTTCAGGGGAACATGGCTGCCGGAGGTCGTGAGTGGTGGGAGTACATGCAACACACCCAGAGCGCCTACGAGACGCCTTTGTCAATTACCTTTGCGAACGTCGCTTCACACAACCACTTTGCGCTGGACCGGGGCGGGCACATATTCAACGCCCATGCACCAGTCATCAAGTTACCGGAAGACTTGTCCGAGGATCGGTACCTTGAACTGGTGGGGGTCTTGAACTCGTCTGTGGCTTGTTTCTGGCTCAGGCAGAATAGCTACCCCAAAGGTGGTGATCCTGTTGGTGATGAGGGGGCCAGGGTCTCCCAGCAGCCGTGGTCTGATCGGTACGAGTTCACGGGCACGACGCTGAAGGATTTCCCGCTCCCAACCGATCTACCGACAGAGCGCAGTCGAGTGCTTGACGAGTTGGCCCAGACGCTGTCCGATGCGACGCCTGCCGCATTGACGACTCAGGGCACGCCTACTGCCACCGTCCTCGAGTCTGTCAGGAACGCTCACGAGCACATCAGCCGGCGCATGATTGCTGAGCAAGAGGAACTCGACTGGGACGTGTACCGGCGGTACGGCCTGATCGGAGATGACCTCACCAGCCCAGAACCGCCAGAGATTGTGCTCGGGGAACGGGCATTCGAGATTGCGTTGGCTCGCCGGGTCGCGACCGGGGCGGAGCAGACCGCATGGTTCGAGCGGCACCGTTCGACTCCGATCACTGAGATTCCTGCCGATTGGCCTGCGGTGTACCGCGACGTCGTGCAGCGTCGGTTGGATGAGATCGAACGCAACCCATACATCCGGTTGTTGGAGCGCCCGGAGTACAAGCGGCGTTGGGCTGTCGAGCCGTGGGAGAAGCAGCAAGAGACCGCGCTACGCGGCTGGATTCTGGACCGGCTGGAGACTCGTGAGTTCTGGTTGGATGGGCAAGGCCGTCCGACGCCGATGAGCCTGGCCGCACTGACGGATAAGGTTTCACGTGATTCTGATCTCGTGTCGGTAATCGCCCTGTGGGAGGGCCGCCCGGATGTGCCACTCCTGGATAGCTTGACCAGGCTGATGACTCCGGAAGCGGTGCCGCATCTGGCCGCCTACCGCTACAGGGAGTCCGGGCTCCGGAAGCGAGCTGTCTGGGAAGAGACCTGGCGGCTGCAACGTCTGGAGGACGCGGGCCAGAAGGTGACTATCGCGGTTCCGCCGAAGTACACGACGGCCGACTTCGCCCGCACTGACTACTGGTCGCACCGGGGCAAGCTCGACGTGCCGAAAGAGCGCTTCATCTCTTACCCGGATGCGGGCCGAGAGGGTGATCCGACTCTGGTGGTCGGTTGGGCGGGCTGGGATCACGGCCAGCAGGCGCTGGCGCTGGCGTCGCTGATCCAGTCAGGCGAGCAGCAGGGTTGGGGTGATGACCGGTTGACACCGCTGGTGGCGGGTTTGGCTGAGGTTCTGCCGTGGGTGCAGCAGTGGTACGCCGAGCATGATCCGTTGTATGGCGGCAGTAGTCCGGCGGACTTCTTCGCTGGCTTCTTGGACATGGCAATGACGAAGCTCGGTGCGACACGCGACTCGCTGCAGGCTTGGCGGCCGGCGGTGGCAAGTAGAGGAAGGAGGGCCACACGATGACTGACACGACTCTGCTGCGCGATGTCATCACCATCCCAGAACGGGCGGGCGCGGAGGACTATGTCCTGCGTCTGACCGAAGGTGTAGGCGAAGGTCGGATTGATGCGACGATCCGCGAGTATGTGGTGACCGACGACCTAGCGCGCCGGTTCGACCAGGCGCTCGACCTCGTCGCCTCCGCGATCAAGAGCAACGAGAGCCGGGGCGCGTTTCTGTCCGGTTCGTACGGGTCGGGCAAGAGCCATTTCATGGCGGTGCTGTACGCACTGCTCGGCGGCAACCCCACCGCCCGATCACAGGACAAGCTCGCCCCAGTCATCACCGCGCACGACCCGGCACTGCAGGGCAAGAACGTGCTGCGACTGGCCTATCACTTCCTCGGCTTCGAGTCGATGGAGCAATGCATCCTCGGTGGCTACGTCGAGCGCATCCGCGCGCTTCACCCGGATGCCCCGCTACCTGCTGTGCACAAGTCCGATGCCTTGATCGCCGACGCCGAACGGCGACGCGATGACATGGGTGACGACGCGTTCCTCGCCGGGCTGAACCGCGACGCCCAGTCGGGTGCGACAGCCTCGCCGTGGACGAGGGTGCTCGGCGAGCAGGCGTGGACTGCCGAGTCGTACGATGCGGCGCGCCTATCACCACCGGAGTCGCCGGAGCGTCAGCGGTTGGTCTCAGCTTTGGTGAAGGCGTACTTCTCGTCGTTCACGGTCGGTGCGGAGTTCGTCGACCTCGATACCGGTCTGGCCGTGATCTCTAGCCATGCGAAGGCGCTGGGCTACGACGCGGTGATCATGTTCCTGGACGAGTTGGTGCTGTGGCTGGCGTTCCGAGTGGGTGACTCAGAGTTCTTCGGTCGTGAGGCGCAGAAGGTCACCAAGCTGGTTGAGTTCAACACGGCCCGTTCGATCCCACTGGTGTCGTTCGTGGCCCGTCAGCTTGACTTGCGGAAGTACTTCGTCGATTCGGGCAGTGGCATTGGTTCGGAGCAGGACGCTCTCGATCAGGCATTCCGACACCAGGAGGGACGGTTCGCCACAATCGTCCTGGGTGATGACAACCTGCCGTTCGTCGCGGAGAAGCGGCTGTTGGCCCCCAATTCTGCCGAAGCCAAAGCGGAGATCGACGATGCGTTTGCCCGTCTCGACCGCACGCCTGCTGTCTGGGACGTGCTTCTCGATGGTGTGGGCACCGCACCGGGGCACAGGGGCGCGGATCAGGCGGCCTTCCGGCGGACCTATCCGTTCTCTCCTGCCTTGGTGTCGACGTTGACGAGCCTGGCCTCTGCGATGCAGCGTGACCGGACGGCGCTGAAGGTGATGCAGCAGTTGTTGGTGAACCAGCGCGACTATCTGACGATCTCGCATGTGGTGCCGGTGGGTGACGTTTTTGACCTGGTCGTACAGGGTAACCAAGCCATCACCCCTGAGATGCAGGGCCGGTTCCGCAACGCGAAGGACTTGTATGACAACAAGCTGCGTCCGATGCTGCTCCGCGAGCACAGCCTGACCGGTGAGGACGCCGCTGTGTTGCCGCCCGATCACGCGTTCCGGGCGGACGACCGCCTGGTGAAGACCCTGGTGCTGTCGGCCATCGCGCCGGAGGTTCCAGCGCTGAAGGAGTTGACGGCGGGGCGGCTGGCGTCGCTGAACCATGGTTCGATTGTGTCGCCGCTGCCGGGTGGTGAGTCGACGATTGTGCTGAGCAAGTTGAAGCGGTGGAGCGCCGAGGTTCCTGAGATCCATCTCACCGCTGATCCGTTGAGCCCGGTCGTGCGACTGCGCATTTCGGAGGTTGACTACGAGTCTGTCGTTCAGAAGGCGCGTGGTGAAGACAATGAAGGCCGCCGTCGCGAGACGCTGAAGTCGCTGGTGTGGGAGGCCTTCGGGTTCAGCGACGCGGACACCGATGTGCTTGGCATCAGTCGCCAGTCGCGTGTATGGCGGGGATCGCGCCGCGAGATCGAGGTTCTATGGGGCAACGTCCGGGACACCACATGGTTAGCTGATGAGGCGTTCAAGGCCACCGCCGAAACCTGGCGTTTCGTGATCGACTACCCGTTCGACGAGCAGGGCAAGTCGGTGCGCGAGGACGACCAGCGCATCGAGGACATGAACCAGCGAAGTGTGGTCTCCAACACGGTTGTGTGGCTGCCGCACTTCCTGTTTCCGGAGCGCCGGACGGATCTGGGGCGGTTGTGCATCCTCGACTGGCTTCTGACTGGCAACGGTGACCGGTGGCAGTCCATGTCCGCCGACCTATCCGTCACGGACCGGCCCCAGGCCAAGAGCATCCTGGAGAACCAGCGCAGTATGCTGCGCCAACGACTGAAGGACGTCATCCAAGAGGCGTACGGAGTGGCAACCCCAAAACTTGGGAGTCTTGACATCGATGAGGGCCACGACCGCGTCCTGCGGTCTCTTAACCCGGAGTTCAGTCCCCAAGCCCCGGTCGGTCCGGACATGGCGGGCGCGTTCACCAACCTGGTCGACCAGGTGTTCACCACATCGTTCCCCGGTCACCCCAAGTTCGAGCCGGGTGACGTGGAAGTCAAAACCGCTGACTTGCAGCGGGTACTGGACAAGGTGGAGGAGGCCCGGCAGCAACCAGAGGGCCGGATCTTCATCGAGCCCAGGGATCGCGATGTGCTCGCGCGGGTCGCCAACGCGCTCGGCGTCGGGCACATGGGCGAGAACCACTTCATCTTTAGCTCGGCCCAGTTCGGGTGGGGCATGAAGCTGGCGCGGGCCATGGGGGCGGCGAATGTGGATGCCACCGACCCGGTCCAGGTCGGTGTCCTGCGGGGCTGGGTCAAGGCTGAGCAGCCAACCCAAGGGCTTCGCCCAGAGGTCGCCGACCTGGTGATTGCCGCCTGGGGTGTGCAGGAGGGGCGCGCCTGGTACCGGTTTGGTCAGCCGCTAGTGCCACGCCCGTCGCTTGGCAGGTTCCCCGACGATGCGGAGCTTCGTCCGGAACCATTACCGTCGGCTGACGACTGGCGAACCGCTGTGACCCGCACGGCGAAGCTGTTCGGCATCGTCAACACCGACTTTCTGACAGGCCAGGCGGTCGCCGAACTCGACGCCGCCGTACGGGAAAAGCTCACCACCTTGTCGGCTCCAGTCCGAGCTTTGCCCATCGAGTTGGCGTCGGCATGCCAGAGGCTCGGCGTTGCCGACAGCCAGTGCGGGCGTTGTCAGACGGCTACCGCCGTGGCCAGGCTTGTCGCGGACTTGTCAGCCCAACCAAGCAAGGTGGCTCTGGTGGAGGCAGTTGCTCATGCCAGTCTGCCCGGCACCGACGAGGCGGCCGCGAGATCGCTCACCACAGCGGAAACGGTAGCCGGACAGGTGAAGTCTTTCCCGTGGGAACGGCTGAAGCCATTGCTGGTGGCGGAGAAGCAGTCCGATCAGCGCGGCAAGGATGCGAAAGCCGCCGTCGACCGGCTGCGTGTCGCACTGGACAAGGACGAGCTTGCGCTGTCCCTCGGCACTGCCTTGAGTCAAGCGGAGAACGATACGTTCACGTGGCTGGCAGCGGGTGTCGCAGCGCCGCCCCCTCCGCCTGCGCCACTTCCACCGCCACTGACACCACCTGCTTCCACACGAAAACAGCGCATCGTCCGGTCGCGTCCGGACATGACTGAGCTTGAGAATGACGTGCTCAAGTTGTGGATGGAGAGCGGCGGTCGCGGCGTCGTCGTCGAATGGTGGGCCGAAGAGTGACCCCAACCCAGACTCTGCCGCAGGCCACGCTACCGGTGGTCCGTTCTCTGCTGTCCAAGGCGTCAGGAGAGGGCAAGCGCAAGTCTGGGGTATTGGCTCTGCGGGCACGCCCCGTGTGGACGGGACAGGACGAGTTCACGCACCCGGAGTACGGGTTCCGTGTCGTGCCATGCGTGTCGGCGCTGGCCGTGCGTGAGGCACTGCGCAACAGAGATCGGGATCGTTGGCTGGTGATCATCACCGACCGCGACGAGAACGATCTGGGGTTGGGAATCACCTCCCACTTCTACGGAGAGGTCCTTCGTAACCCTGATCCGTGGGATGCGGTGCGAGACCAGTTCGGTGCCAATGCTGTTGACCGGCGGCTGGTGACCGCCCGGAACGGTCGCGATCTCGCGTCCGGCATCCTGGCAGCACAGGGCAACGAACCGTGGCCGCCAGCCCGAGGGGGCTTCCTCACCTTGGACCATGTGTGCGCGACTGTCGCGAAACGGCAACTCGGCCTGATCGAGGCATCTGAGAACCTCGCGCCTGAGGAAGTGCTGACCTGGGCAGTCGACCGGCGTCGTACCGCTCGGCTGGCTGATCTCAAAGCCTTGTCAGGCGAGCACGTGGCCGAGTTGGTCGCGACCTGGATGGCGGAACGCTGCGGCCAAGCGAGCGAGATCGTGACCAACCTGTTCGCCATGGGCCGGGCTGACGACGTTGTGCCTCTCGGTGTGGCGTGCCGAGCCTTGTTGGATACCCCGCCGAACTCGGAACCCTGGGTGTTGCTCCGCGTCCAGCACCTTAACCTTCCCGCCGTCGACCAGGCAGCGCTGCGGGCGCTGGTCACGACCGCCGAGACTGTGACCCAGAGCCTGCTCGCCAGTCACGATGATGGGGCGTCCCAACAGGTCGGTCGTGTCCTGGCCCGCGCCGATGCTCTGGTCGGGGATCTGCACGCCACAGCCACGGCCGAATCGTCGCTCCTGCTCCGCTCCAGCCTCACCTCTCGTCTCGCACGCCTAGGTGACCTACTGGGCGATGCGACGGCGAAAAGTTGCACGAGAGCCATCGCGGCGAGCCCCGATACTGCGTTGATCAGCGAAGCCGACCTTGACGGGATCGAAGCGGCCTACTCCGACATCATGGCCCATGCATTGGCGCGACACGCCGATGAAGTCCGGGTGCCGCGCGCGACCGCAGGAGTTCGGCTCGCCCGGTACCTGACCAGCAGCACCGATGAGACGGGAGCCTTCCCAGAGTTGATGCAAGCTCACAGGGACACGGACGCATGGGTCGACCGGGCGTACTCGGACGCCTGGCGCGGTGTAGATGAAGCGCCACTGTCGGATGGCCTGAGGGGTGTCCTCGACGCCGTCAGACTGCGCCGAGACAATCATGATCTGACCTTCGCTCGCGCGCTCGCCGCATTCACCGCTTCGGTGCCTTCGCTGCCCCAGGACGTCTTGTTGGTTGAAGACGTCCTCTCCAAGGTAGTTGTGCCGGTGGCCAGGGTCTCCCCGGTGCTGCTCATCGTGGCAGACGGGATGAGTGCTGCCGTGGCCACCGAAATCGTCGACGATACCGAGGAGGGCCTCGCGCCCTGGTTCGAGTGCCTGCCTGCCAAACCTAAGCAGACCCGGCGCAGCGTCGCAGTGTCGGTGCTGCCGTCGTTGACCCAGGTCAGCCGCACGAGCTTGCTTTCCGGTGGGTTGGCTACTGGCAACCAGCAGATCGAGACCGCTGGGTTCACCGCGTTTCTCAAGGCCCATGGTCTCAAGGGCGCGTTGTTCCACAAGCTCATGCTCGATAGCTCTGGCGCTGGGGTTTCGCTGACGCAAGAAGTTGGTGCGGCAGTGGACGACACCGTCGGCACGCCGGTTGTCGCCTGCGTCCTAAACACCATCGACGACGCGTTGGACCGCTCCGATCCTGGCATTGACTGGACCCAGGAGACAGTCACCCATCTGCGTCCCCTCCTGGAACGGGCGAGACGAGCCGGACGCACAGTCATCCTGACCTCTGACCACGGCCACGTCATCGAACGGCGCGACGGCCGCAAACTCAACGTCGGCACAGCGTCCAGCAACCGTTCGCGCCCCGGCATCGGCGGCCCAGAACCAGAGACAGACGAGATCCGGGTTCGCGGGACACGGGTACTGGTACACGACGGCGACACGATCCTAGCCGTCAATGAGAGGCTCCGCTACGGCGTGCTCAAAGCCGGATACCACGGCGGAGGATCACCCGCCGAGGTCGTCGTACCCATCCACGTACTCACTCCCAGCGAGCCGCCCGGCGGATGGGCGCTGGCCGCCCCCCAATCACCCGTGTGGTGGGACTCGCCGATCACGGCCACCGACATCACCCGGCCCGAACCGAGTCCGGAGACGGCGATACTTCCGCCATCGGCGAGCCCGACCCTGTTCGACGAGGTGCCCGTCGCCCAGCGGCACGACCTGGTGGAGCAGGTGCTCGCCTCCGCTGTGTATGTCGAGCAACGCAAACGCGCCCAGCGGGTGCCGCTGACCGATGACCAGATCGGGAGCCTGCTGCGGTACGCGATGGCCGCGCCAGATCATCGACTTGACCGTGCCACGACAGCCAAAGCTCTCGGCGTTGCTGAAGTCCAGTTGGGCGGGGCGTTGCCCATGGTTCAGCGCCTGCTGAATGTCGAGCAGTATCCAGTCCTGGACCGTGACCCCGATGGCGTCACGATAATCCTTGACGTCACGCTGCTCATCGAACAGTTCGGGGTGCGATCATGAACGCCCCGGTCAGCGCCCGACGACGCCGCGAAGTGATTGACGCCCTCCGCCGGGGCACGGTGCCACGCAACGGGCTGGACCTGCTCGCAGTCGGTCTCGACCGGTTCGAGGCCGCTATCGATGCCGAGCTGGCGACGGTCACAAACGGCGGATCGGTGTTCAAAGCGGTTCGTGGCGAGTACGGGTCCGGCAAGACGTTCTTCTCCCGCTGGCTCGGCGAACGCGCTAAGCGCTTGGGCATGGGCGTCGCCGAAGTTCAGATCTCCGAAACCGAAACCCCGCTGCACAAGCTGGAGACCGTGTACCGGCGGGTTTGCGAGGCGCTCGAGACCGCCGAGTTCCCGCCATCAGCGTTTCGCCCCGTTCTCGACGCCTGGTTGTTCGCCCTCGAGTCCGAGGGCGGAGACGTCGAGACGCTGCTGGAGAAGCGACTGGCCGAGGTGTCGCGCACCACCCCGGCGTTCGCCGCCGCCCTGCGTGCCTACCGGGCCGCAGTCACGAATGGTGATGAGGCCACCGCCGAAGGTCTTGTGGCCTGGCTCGGCGGCCAGCCGCACGTGTCGTCGTCAATTCGCCGGATCGCCGGAGTCAAGGGTGACCTCGACCACTTCGGAGCGTTCGGGTTCCTGCAGGGCTTGCTGACCGTCCTGAGAGACTCGGGGCATCCCGGGCTGCTGATCGTCCTGGACGAAGTCGAGACCCTGCAGCGCGTGCGTACTGATGTGCGCGAGAAGGCGCTGAACGCGCTGCGCCAGTTGGCCGATGAAATCGACGCCGGTCGTTTCCCTGGCCTGTACCTGCTGATCACAGGCACACCCGCGTTCTACGACGGCACTCAAGGCGTCCAACGACTCCCGCCACTGGCTCAGCGCTTGGCGACTGACTTCACCACGGACGCCCGGTTCGACAACCCCCGCGCGGTCCAGATCCGGCTCACCGGGTTCACTCCTGAGAAGCTGGTCGCCGTCGGCCAGATCGTCCGTGACATGTACGCGGAAGCCAGTACCACGCCTGACAGGATCACCGGTGCTGTCGACGACGCCTACCTGAAGTCCTTGGCGTCGGCGGTCACCGGATCTCTGGGCGGGCAGGTCGGCGTCTCACCCCGCGTCTACTTGAAGAAGCTTGTCGGAGACGTCCTCGACCGGGTCGACCAGTTCGACGACTTCGACCCCCGGCAGCACTACAAACTCACCATCGCCGCCAACGACCTCACCGAGGTGGAACGCAACGCCGCCGCCCAAACCGTGGATGACATCGAGCTGTGAGCGCTACGGAACTCCATCCAGCCCTCGTCCACCACATCGTCAACACGCTCGGGTGGCCAGACCTCCGGCCCCTGCAGCATCAAGCCATCGACCCGATCCTGACGGGCGACGACACCCTACTGCTCGCCCCGACCGCCGGAGGCAAGACCGAGGCGGCCATCTTCCCCGTGCTCAGTCGAATGGTGGCGGACCATTGGGTCGGTTTGTCGGTGCTCTACGTCTGCCCACTGCGAGCCCTGCTCAATAACCTCGAGCCACGGCTCGACTCGTACGCCCAATGGCTCGGACGCACCGCCGCACTCTGGCACGGTGACACCGGACAAGGACAGCGCCAACGGCTGCTGCGAAACCCGCCTGACATCCTGTTGACCACGCCCGAATCACTCGAAGCGATGCTCGTGTCGACCAAGGTTGACCCTCACGAGTACTTCGCCAGCCTGCAAACCATCATCGTTGACGAAGTCCACGCCTTCGCCGGCGACGATAGAGGCTGGCATCTGCTCGCCGTCCTCGAGCGACTACAACGCATCGCCGGACACCCGGTCCAACGCATCGGGCTGTCTGCCACCGTCGGAAACCCCGACCAGCTACTCACGTGGTTGCAGGGGTCTGGTGGCAGCGAGCGACCTGCAAAAGTGGTCGCTCCGGACGCTCAGGCCCAGGTGGGTAGGCCCGACGGCGACATCATCCTCGACCATGTGGGCTCCCTGCCCAATGCCGCCAAGGTCATTGCGTCGCTCCATCGCGGTGAGAAACGGCTGGTCTTCTGTGAGTCCCGCCGCGAGGTGGAGGAACTCGCTCATGCGTTGCGCAGTCTGGAGGTCGAGACGTTCGTATCGCACTCGTCGCTGTCGAGGGATGAGCGCCATCGCGCGGAGCAGGCCTTTGCCGAGGCCCGCGACTGCGCCATCGTCTCCACCTCAACACTGGAGCTGGGCATCGATGTCGGTGACCTCGACCACGTCATTCAGATCAACGCCCCCAGTACCGTCGCCTCGTTTCTTCAACGACTCGGACGCACAGGTCGCCGACCAGGCACCAGCCGCAACGCACTGTTCCTCACCACCACGGAAGACGGCCTGTTACGAGCCGCTGGGCTGCTCGCCCTGTGGGGACGCGGCTATGTCGAGCCGGTCACCGCACCGCCCAGCCCACGCCATATCGTCGCTCAGCAACTGCTTGCCATTTGTCTTCAGGAAGGACGAGTTGGCTCCCACACCTGGCGCGACTGGTGGAACGGCCTGACCATGTTCGATGACCAGGCTGATGGGATCGCGGACTGGCTCGTGGAGACGCACCACCTCGAGTCCGACGGAGGCATGCTCTCTATCGGGCCGGAGGCAGAGGCGCACTTCGGACGGCGCAACTTCATGGACCTGGTCTCCGTCTTCACATCCAGTCCCGAGTTCACGGTCTACCTCGGCACGAAGGAACTCGGCAGCGTCGACCCCATCGTCCTGACCCGCAAGGTCGAAGGCCCTCGTCTCATCGTCTTGGCCGCGCACACCTGGGAGGTCACTCACATCGACTGGAAGCGACACCGCTGCTACGTCGAACCTACCGACCACGCCGCTAAGATGAAGTGGACTGGTACCTCCGGGGCGATGAGCTACGAGTTGTGCCGGGCGCAACACGACATACTACTTGGTGTCGATCCGCCGGTCACCCTGTCGAGGCGCGCCGTGGCCGCCCTCACCGAGCTGCGCGACGCCAACCAACTCTTCGTCTCAGCCAACGGCGACGTGCTGCTCCATGAGAGCGACGAAGTCACCTGGTGGACCTGGGCCGGGGGACGCGCCAACACCACACTCATCGCAGCTCTTCCAGGCATCGCTGACCCCAGCCAGAGACCCGGCGACTTCTCCATCCGACTGCTCGGGCGGGAGGCCGCCGAGAAGCTGAACACCGCCTTGGCGGCAGTTGAGTGGGGAATTGTGGTCCCCACAGTGTCACCCCCAGCTCTCCAGGGGCTCAAGTTCGCCGACATCCTGCCGCCCCACTTAGCTCGGGCCACCTTGGCGGACCGGATCGTCGACCTTGATGGCGCTTCGCTCTCAGGTGAAGCTCGACGAGTGAACGTTGTTTGCCCCTGATTCTGATCTGAAGTGTGACTATCGGTTCGACTACTCGGTAGGTGGACCCTGGCGCGGAACCCAGGGCAGAAACAGATGCGAGATCTTGCTGCTTCCGCTGGGCAGGGAGAAAAGGTGTGTACCAGACATTTCGTCCCCGGCGAGCAGATGCTCACCGATCTGGTTGACGAAGACGGCAGCGAGCGCCGCCATGTCGGCGGCAGAGCCGTGGAACGTGGGGACTGAACAACCGCGCGTCGGGATCAGTTCGTCGCCGACACGAGGTTCTTGCCAGAATCGCTCGAATGACTCGAGTTCCCCCATCTGCTGCACCTGGGCTCCAGCCGCAACATCGAGGGCATCCAGGGCTGGGCCGGAGGTCGACGAGAGATGAAGAAGCCCAAGGGTTCCGGTATGAACGTCCGTTGACACCTGCGCAATACACGGATGCTCTGGCCTGCTGGCGATCAAGCCGTCCAGCGCGCGTGTGACGGCGATGCTGATCGTGGCGTCGATGATTAGGTTGGCAGCGAGCAGATCGCTCTGATCAGAGTCTGGCCCCTGGTAGACCTTGACCACGACACCGTCGCTGATGGCCTGTAGTCGACCAGCAAGGGCAGTTGCCTTGTCGGTTCCGATATCGTTTTCCACGAAGTCCTGCCGGACCAGCAAGCCGCCCGTGACAATCCCCGGATCGCACAGGCTGATCTGGGTCGCCCCGGCGCGAACGACGAACTCGCCGATCCACGAGCCAAGCCCGCCGCAGCCCCAGAGGAAGACGGTCTTGCCGGTGAGCCCGTTCACAGGCTTGGAGTCGTCGCGTCTCTTGGTGACGCATGGTCGCTCGTCTGACATGTTGCACCACTCAATCGATATCTGCGGGTCAACCGCCTGCGCAGTGAGGGTGACCCCAACCCCGAAACGCCGGATGACTTCACGAAGACCATCGGCACTGCGGGCAGGAATGCGCCCGGCGAGCAGATGTGACGGACCCCCTGATGGATGTGGTATCGACAGCACGAACGCCAGGACCGTCCCGGCTGCGTTGCGAGTCGATGCGGCACCCAGCATAGTCAGGAAGCCTGGTCCCTGATCGCCGAGCTGCACAACGAGACCCCTAAGGGTGGAGGTCGCGCCGAAGGGCAGAGCGTGATCGGCAACGAAGAGAAAGGAGCGAGCGTCGGCGCGTGTCAAGTCGACCAAGTCCAGGCGGTTACTTGTGCGCTGATGAAGGCCTATGGCCTGGCTAGCTGGGATCGCGTCGATGTCGCGCCCGACCACTGTTGGTGCACCTGGGCTGTAATGCAGCACCCCGCCGACTGGGTGGAACAGAGCGTCGGCTCCATCAAACTTGTCCGTGGCGGCGTCTTCAAGCCATGCCCACAGTCGGTTGATGAAACCGGTCATGCCGTCGAGCGGGTCCCATTCTCTGGATGGGTCGAGGTAGATGCAAAGGTTGCATCCTTGGAGGACATGCGGGTAACCAGCGAACCGAGTGTGCAACACGAACGCCTGCGGAGGCAGGACAGGTGACGGGTAGACGACGATCAGCAACTCCTCGCTATCGCCGAGAGGCAGTCCCGCAGGCGTCCTCGTGATGCTCGATGTGTCGAGGGTGATCCAGAGGTAGAGGTTGCCGTTAGCCTGGATTCTTGTGGGGCGACTGATCTTGAGGGCAGGTGCCTTTGCGGTCGTGATCTCCTTGAGTTGCCCGAGCATGGCCTCCTGCCAAGCTGACCGCGGCGGCATTCTTTGCCGCTTGGTCATCCAGCCCTTCCGGAGCGATGGGTGGTAGATGTAGACGCAGGCACAGTCGCGATGAATGGCGCTCGGTCCGTGGCTGCCGGAGCTCTGAAGCCGTCACCGAAGACGCTCTGCCACAGAGCCACACTGGTGTCCCTGTCTGTCTCGTCGTACGCTAACCGGATATCTGCTGAATGGGCATGGACGCGGTTCCGGAAATAGCTGTAGGTGGCGTCGGTCCAGCGGTGGTCGAATGTTGTGCTTGGGTTCGACGGGTCGGGAACGGATGGTCTGGTCGGGTGCTGCTGTAGCCAAACATCCAGGGCTTCGACCAGATGTACCAGTGCGTCGGGCAGGGTGGAGTAGTTGCCGACGTACTTGTCGATCACTGACACTTGGTTGCCTACGAGGGTGGTGATGATGATCGAGGGAGTGCTAGTGAATGAGTTCCTGACATCGCGTAGGTACTTCATCAGGCGGATGACCTTGCGCAGGTTCCCGTTGCACGACGCATCCTGGCGCTTCATCCAGTCCGTGAAGCCGTCTGGGTCGGTGGTTTCCCAGTCGTTGTCGTCGCGGTTGACGATAACCTCGCGCCCGTCTGCCAGGGTCAGGTGCGGCACAATGTCGATGTGCATGGAGTTGGCGTATGTCAGGGTGACGCAGCGGCAGCGCCGTGTGTGCGGCATGGACGTGTAGGTACCGTGACGGTCCAGAGCCCGGTACACCTGCTCGATGTAGTCCTTGGGTTCCCAGCCAGCCACATCCTCCATATCGAGGAGGATGTCGGCGTCAAACTCCTTGTCACCGACCGGGTTGATGATGGTCCGTTGCGCCCATGAACCCTGCGGCGTGTACCCCATCACGTGCGGGCCAACGGTCAAGTCTGCCTGAAGCGCATTGCTTACCGAACTGGCGCGCGAGGCCAGGAGATCGAGCTTGGATTGTGGCAGGTTCACGGTGTCCATCAACAGGGTGTCGAAGTAGTCAGTAAGCTTCATGGGTGGCCTCCGCTCCAGGCTCGGGGATGGGTGCGAACGGTGGCGCTTGATGCAGAAGGAACTTCGCCTTCACCATCGGGGAGAACTCCCGGCTGACTGCCTCTGCCCTTCCCTGGATGTCATTGAGGTCGACGGCGTCGAGCGAGTATGTCTTCGCTGGCACCAACGCGTCGACACGCAGGTAGTTGTCCTCGCCAATGAGGAACTGGGCGATGCCCTTACCCCCACTGGAAGTCGCATCCATGACAAGCGGCACTGCCTTCGTGGCCCACTGGAACAGTCCACCTCTGTCCAGTCGCCTTGGGTTGTTCTTCAGGTCAGTTGTGGTTCCGATACTGAGAACGCGGATCGATGTGATCGGAACTCCGAAGACTCCAACCGCCTCCGCGACACCCACAACTGACGGGTTGTTGGCCCACACCCCGCCGTCCACCAGGCGTTGACCGTTCAGTTTGGCTGCGGGGAAGTACGTCGGCGCGGCAGACGTCGCTAGAGCGACGTCCACCATTGGTATGCGCCAGTCTCGCGTGAGCCGCTCGTGGTGGCGTGTCTTGAATACATGCACCTGGTTGCTTTGAGTGTCCCAGGATGGGATCACCAGCGGGCGGATGCTGTCTCCCATAATCTTGTCTTGAAGCACTCCGCTCAACGACGTGCGGAGCGTATCGCTGCTATAGAGCGGTCGGAACAGCTGCGCCACCTTGAAGCGGCGTCGCAATGGCGGGAACACGGACGCGACGAGGCTGTTGAAGGAATCGACGATCTCCGAGGCCCTCATGCCTGCACCGAGTGCCAGCGCGATGATCCCTCCCGCTGACGTCCCTGCGATGAGGTCGAAGTGGTCGACGACGTTCATGCCCAGGTCTCGCTCAAGGAGGGCCAGGACCTTAGCTGTGAACAACCCCTTGGCTCCGCCGCCGTCGAGGGCCAGAACCTGGAAGCAGGCAGGCGCAGTGCCGCTGGCCACCTCGGTGGTCTCGGTCTCGGCGCTGCGAACTACACCCATGTAAGTAACTCTACTCGCTCGTTAGCACTCTCGCCATTCGAGTGCTAGTCAGGCAGGCCACTCGGTCGAAACGTGACGAGGGCGGGTCAACCTACCTCGCGAGGACTCACGGACTTAACCTGAGCGGAAGGCCTCCCACCGAGCGCCGAGCGCGTCGCGCGTCGCGCCGTAGCCTTCGGGCATGTCGTGGAGGCCGTTGAGCGTCGGGTCCAGGTCGATGACACTTCCCATGCCGATGACAATCGCGTCTTCGATGTCGTGCTCACCTGCGCACAGGAACTGCCAGCCGCCGTCATCGGCGTCGTGCGTCACGAACAGGACGGGCGCTCCATCGTTCCGGACGTGGCTGCATGTGATGCATGCGGTGTCGCTGGGTTGATCGAACTGGTAGTCGCTCACGCTGTTCAGCCTATCGGTGACGCGCGTCACCGTGAGCGGCTCGGTGGCGTCAGTGAGCGCGGCGCTCAGTCTCGTCGCCACCCAGCGGGCGGGTGCTCGGGTGACCGCGCGCCCTGACACGGCCCAGATCACGCGCATGCCGAACTGAAGCATCCGAACGTGCGCAGCATCCATCTGCGACCTGTGCACGATCAATCACCACGCGGCCGTCGATGCACCGTTTTACCTTGTCACGACTTCAATCGGAGCACACGGTTGGCAACCGAGGTTCTCCCTGCTCACCTTGGGCGTGAAGGAGGACGCTCGTGACGGTTTCGATGCGGTTGATGACTGCCGGTGACAGCTACCGGTATCTGCTGGAGTCGGTGGCGGCTGGTGACGGTGACCGCTCACTGTCGACGCCGCTGACGCGCTACTACTCCGAGCAGGGCTGCCCGCCCGGCTGGTGGATCGGCTCGGGCGTCGCGTCGCTTGGCGGGATGATCGCCCAGGGCGACACGGTGAGCGAGGTTCAGCTTGAGCTGCTCATGGGTCATGGCGCTCACCCGGTCACCGGTGAGCATCTGGGTGAACCGTACCGGCAGTTCGCGTCGGTGAGC
>JGI20166J26741_11588917_pt1 | contig 23506 bp, 15 predicted proteins | sample TergutCu122P5_FD_26741 | JGI IMG/M metagenome (IMG submission 26741)
CTGAAACGAACCTCATCCAGCGTTCATTTGCCGATATGAGTCACTCGGAACGGGCGGTGACGCTCGCCATGCACCATGAGGCGATCAAGAAGCAGGGCAAAAGCTATTCATTTACCCTGTTGGGCCGTAAGGAATCCGACAGGGTATTTTGTTTTGAGGGCGCTATTGACGCCATTTCCCACGCTTCTTTTTACAAAATGACCGGGCAAGATTGGCGCGACGGTTGCCGTCTGGCCCTCGGCGGTACTTGTTTTTTGGGGCTGGAGCGGTTTTTAGCTGATAATCCTCAAGTACGCAATATTACGGTCTGCTTGGATAATGACGCGGCCGGTCAGCGGTGCGGTCAAAAGCTATGCGACGATTTTACGGAAAAGGGTTACGAGGTGGATTTTGAATACCCGACAGCTAAAGACTGGAACGAGGAATTATTAAACGAACGTGAGGTGGAGGATGAGCATGATTATTGATGGGACGGGCGGAGCGGCTCCGGTCACGATGGGAAGTTTGTTTGACGGCATCGGCGCCGCGCCTCTCGCCGCTTCTTATTACGGTATAAAAACGCTGTGGGCCAGCGAGATACTGTCAGCCGCTATATCCGTAACCAAGCGTCATTTCCCCGAAATGGAGCATTTAGGCGACGTGCGCAACGTGAATGGCGCTAAAATTCCACCCGTTGATATTATTGTCGCGGGCACACCATGTCAAGACATCTCAATCAGCAATTCAATGCGCCTTGGACTTAGTGGGGAGCGTTCGGGATTGTTTTTTGAGGCGATACGCATTATCAGGGAAATGAGGGATGCGACCGATGGACGATTTCCGCGGTTTTATCTTTGGGAAAATGTCGCCCACGCGCTTGGGGTCAACAGTGGCAGAGATTTTCAAACCATCTTATCCGAAATCACGCAGGCCGACATTCCAATGCCTTTGCATGGAAAGTGGGCCCACGCCGGAATGGTCTTATTTGACGGAAAATCCGTCGCTTGGCGGCTGCTCGACAGTCAATTTTGGGCTACGGGACAGCGCAGAGTACGCTGTTTCCTTGTGGCAGATTATCGAGGCCGAAGCGCCGGCGAAATATGCTTTAAGCCCGCGGGCATGTATGGGTATCTTACGCCGGGCGGAACGCCGTGGGAAAGACTTGCCGCCGCCGCTAAAGGCGGCTCTTATGGAAACCGCGGCGAAAACAACGGAGTAGCGGCGGGATTTATGGCTGGGCAGGCCGCTAATTCCCGGAGCATAGCATATAACGAAACTGTCGCGCCGACGCTGAAATCCTCGCCAAGCGGCAGTAATACCATGCCATGCCTGTTATGCTCGGCGGGCGAGTCCCAAGTGGCCAGGACGCTGACGGCACGCGGCGATTCAAGCCCCTGCGCGGACAGGGGACAGAACATCATTATCACGTCGTTGCCGCGCAATAAATCAAATTGTATAACGCCGTGGGCCGCTCAGGGCGGCAGGATATTTACAAAAAACGGCGTATCGCCGACCCTCGCTGGCGTGGACATGGCCGGCGGCAGAAACGTCGGCGGTTTGATTATGACTGAAAGTTCTAATGCTGTTTTTCCTGAAGTAACTGGGACATTGTGCGCGTCGGGCGCGGGGCTTTCACGCACGGCAGGGAACGCGAATGAAACGGATTTGTGCGTCGTGCAGAACGTGTCGGCGGTTGACTGCCGGAACCTCAGCGAAAACACGGGTGTCTGCGGCACGTTGCAGTCAAAGGTCACGGGCGGACACTCGCTGAATTATCAAAGCCCAGTGCGCTACGGTTATATCGTGCGCCGCCTAATGCCCGAAGAAGCGGAAAAATTAATGGCGCTGCCCCCGGGGTGGACCGCTTACGGGCATGACGGCAAGGCTTTAAGCGATTCGCGCCGCTATTCTCTTTGCGGCAACAGTATCGTTGTGACATGTCTTGCCTATTTTATGGCGGGTATCACCGAACAGATGATTGCGGAGAGGGGTGACGGCAATAGCCATGACGGTAACAACAGTCAAACCACGCTACAGGGTCGAAATAGTCATTGACAACGACCCGCCAGACCCGCGCGAGCGGGATAATCTCGGCGCTATGACGTGCTGGCATAAGCGTTATAATCTTGGCGACAAGCATGATTTTGACGATCCGACCGACTTTATGCGCGAACTAGCCGATGAGAGCGCGGCCACGTCCGCGCTTGTCGAGTTTATTCTGAGCGGCGAAGCGAACGGCCTACGGTTCGAGGAACACTCCGACAAGCGATTTGACTGACTTTAACCTCGGTTACAGTCATTACGACGGCGATACGGTATACGCTCTGGCGGCTGAACTGCTCCGGTTGCGGGACAGGCTCCCGAAAACGGGCCGGCTTGCCATGAAGTTTATGAAGCCGGAACAAAAAGCCGGGATTCGGGCATTTGTCTGGGAACTGATAAACAAAGACGACGGCTGCCGGCATGAGTACGACAAATATATTAACGCCGCCGTCGAGTTGTCGAAATTCTACTCCGACAAACCGGAGGCTCACGACGACGCCAAAGACGCGGCCCACGACGAGATCATGACCCGTATGGGTAACGCCGTTTTAAACGTGATTAAGAAACTTAACCAAGCCGATTACCAATTCCGCGCGGAAATCAAGCGCGAAGCATTTCGCCGTGAGATGATCGAAAGCCTTATCACGGAGATTTTCGGCATACTGGCGCGGGCGGCGAACGCCGAGGATAACAAAATACAGTACACCCGGCGCTACGGCGAACTGTCCAAGCAGGCGCGCAAGGAACTGGCGATAAAGTACGAGGACGACACCGGGTATGATTGGGAGCGGTGACGCACCATGTTTTAATCCGAAATTTTCAATAGCCAGTTTGGGGTAACATGAAGCGCGTCGGCAATTGCGGCCAACTCTTTATCGGTCACGGTGCGCGTTCCAGCTTCAATCTTCGAGATAGCGGTCTTTTCAAGATAAATCTCCCGCACTTCGAGACGGGCGATAAGATCAAGCTGCGTAACTTTTGGTTTTGACTTAAACCGCGCTTCCCTTACCCGATCGCCGATAATATTTCCGGCCATACACATCAATCCAATCCAATGTACTTGATTGCGGAGCGATTTTGATATAAACTTGCTTGTAGGAGCAAGTTATTTGCTCCTACGGCAAGTTTATTGTAGAGCATATAAAAAATAAACATTGCCGCTAGGGGCAAGTCGGTCGCTCTCCGTATGAAAAATTATTGGGTTGGGGGCTTGGGTTTATGAGAATTGTGGCGGTTATTGGTTCTCGAAATTTGACTGTCGGGGATTTATCAGCGTATCTCCCCGATGATACAACCGAAATCGTTTCGGGAGGGGCCAGGGGTATTGATTCCTGCGCGAGGGCATACGCAAAGGCGCATGGTATAAAGCTGACTGAGTTTCTGCCGGAGTATGATAGGTATGGTAAATCCGCTCCATTGAAGCGGAATATCCAGATCATTGAGTACGCCGACGAAGTGGCGGCCATTTGGGACGGCGAAAGCCGGGGAACGAAATTCGTCATTGATAAATGCGGGGAGATGAACGTGCCAGTCACGGTGTATATGCCTAATAGCCTTAACAGGGGAGGGTGGTAATGTCTAAGAGATTCAAAGTAAAACTGCTTTCATTTATTATAATCGCTTCAATCGGCTTAATAGCCGGTTTTTTCTTTTCTGGGCTGATAAACTTTGCCCTAACGGGCTTGCGGCCTCCGGGTGCGGAGGCCGACGTGACGGCCGCCAACGACGAGCCGACAACCATAGCCGCAGCCATCACGCCGGGCGCGATTGCCCGAAGCCTGAGAGAAAGCCAGAGGCACAGGCTTCTTCTGCTCGGCATTGAGTTTGTCATGGTCTGCGGCTCCGCGGTTGTTTTGCTTATGGGGCGGCGGGAGACATCTTCCCGCCGCCCATAAAAGACGGCAGCCATTTTCTTTCTCCCGTCCTGTACCAAAAGGGCAAGTCATGGTTTACCCACGTGTACAGCGATAACGGCATCGAACTTTATGTTGAAGATAAAGATAAATCGTCCATACGGGTTGTGGCCGATATCGCCAATGTTATAGCGATACTCATCATATCCGGGATACGAGTTTGGAACTCGAAGGATGTGGGCGCGATGAAGTCCTTAGTGGATAACCCTGTCTGAGCTATATCCGCCCATGAGAACAGAAACCGTTCCCGCCCGCCGGGGTGAAGCTGACCGTGTAATACTTCCAGCCGTTCAAGACCGTTTAAGACTTTTGCCTGTACGCCGAGCTTCTTAAAGTTCCCGGTGATATCGGTTTCGACACGGTCCAGACGGGGCCGGGCATCATCCGCGCTCATAGCGGGAAGTCCGAAGGTTATGTACTTGGAGCGAACAATGCCGTTATTGCTTTTGGCGATCTGCCCTTTGAGCATATTGGTGAACTCTTTGCGTATGCTGTCGTAATTATCGCTTTGCATGGGGATATTCACCTTATATCTCTTACCGGGCCGGGCGCGATGGTTGATAAACGACATCTGAAACGGCAATGCGCTATCAAAGTAATTGAGAAAGCCGCAATATCCTTCGAATATCGCGGCCTGATCGTCGTTGGAGGCAACACTGTAATTGATGTCCTCGTATTCTATTGTCTTGGTGTAGTATCCGTCCCGTACCTTGCAAATACCGTCTTGAAGCATTTCGCGGTAAGGGATAGTCTGCTGCGCCGTGCGTGGAACAATGGATTTACGCTTTACGCTTCGCGGCGGTGTTTTTATCTTTTTTGTTTGTGTCAATCGCGTTTTCCTCGTGGCGATGCTCTGTACCAGCACCGCGTATATCGCCACGCACACCATAATGAGCAATCCCTGAAAGCCGACGGCCAGCAAAGACTTGATGTAGTTCTGCCCCATACCGCCCATCTCGCGGTTGGTCAGCGTCGCCATAGGTAGGGGCGCTAGACTTGTGAGGATATATATTTCTATAATCCTCCCGTAGACGATCACGAACACCACGATGTTCAGGGCGACCACGATGATGTTCACGATCATGGACTGGAACCACAGGCCAAGCAAGGAGCCTATGTTCATAGCCTCTAACTGCGCCCGCAAGGTATCCAACATACCGGGCGTCACATCGGTGGAACCGGCGATGACCCCCGCCGCGCTGTTGACTACATGTTGGGCGACGTCGAATATCCCCATGACGATATTAAAGGTGTTGGAGAGTATCAGCACTGCCACCATCGTTTTGAATACCCATTTAAAGAATATCCAGGTATCTATTTCGTGGAGATTATTTCTCTCCACGATAAGTTGAATGAGTTCCCAGGTCATTACGAATGTGAGAAGCAATCCCGCAATAGGCAGCACAACCGTCTCGGATATCTGCCTGATGAGGGAAAAGACGCCGGGGTTAAAAGCCCCCGGCGTCATACCGACCTTCCCCGCGATCTCTCCGACCTGGGTGTTTGCCGGCGTCAAGCGGAGTAATGTTTTTAGAAAAGCGATCCGCTTGCGGGCTACTGTACAATTGTGGCAATCATATGGATTTTTTAGCCTGTATGCTAATAAAATCAGATTTAACCGAAAAAAATCCGCAAAAAAGGTTGGCAATATTGAGGAAACGGTAGACCTTGGAGTGTTTCCTCTTGCGCAGTTCGAATCAGAAATGAGCACTTGGAGATTAACTTTTGATACCTTGAAAAACGCGGCCGACAATGAGAATTATTATGTGTTGGCTATATCAGATGTAGGGTATACCGGATTTTTTGATAGTTTTGATTTAAGAGGCCATTAAACGCTGTAAAGCATATAACTAACGTGAGTTCGACAGATTTTCTTTAGCGAAATTCAGCAAAGTCAGGGATTTAGTATCCCGTAGGGGCGGACGACCCTGTCCGCCCGTTGAATTAAAGGCATTCCATGATTACAGATTTACGGGCGCGCGGTCAGCCATTCCGTCCGCCTTTCAGGCGGTACTAAGTCTTCCGGCTTTAGCCGGTTGTAGTGTGAGCGAGCTAATCGAACTCGCGTTAACCAGCGGGGGCGAATCTCAATTTGAACCCTTTCATTGGAGGGAGGCGCAAAAGCGAGAAAGCTTTTGCGGGTTTCGACCGAACAATGAAATGTGTGAAAGCGAGATTCGTATAAGCGTATAATTTTCCGCTGTAATGCATCGGCAGGTTCCGCCCGTCCCGTTGAGTACGGGCGAAACCTGCTTCCTTGTCTAGCGAAAAAGCTCTCGCTTATCTGTACAATTTATTTTTTGACAGTTCTTGGCGGTCCTTTTCAGTTCTTATTGGCGGAAAGCGCGCTCAATATCTGCGTGCGGATATCCTCCGCGCCGCTGGCGCTTGCCGGCAGGAAGATCGCGTGGTTGCCGGCCCTGGCGAAGGTATTGACGGCGTCCAGATACTGCTCGGTCAGGAGGATGCTCATGATGTCATGTTCGCTCAAGCCGCTTGTCTTCAATTCGTTAAAGGATTGGCTCAGGCCGTCCACTATGGCCCTGCGCTGGCTGGCGATGCCGACGCCGTGCAGGCGGTCCTTTTCCGCCTCGGCCTCCGCGGCGGTGACTACCTTGATCTTATCGGCGTTGGCAAGCTCCTGGGCCGCCTGCCGCTGCCTCTGGGCGGCGTTGATGGCGTTCATGGAATCCCTTACCTCCTGGGCCGGCTCTATGGAGGTTATCAGGGTTTTGATGATGTTATAGCCGTATTCCGACATTTCGCTGGATACCGTATCAAACACGTCGCGCGCGATGTCGTCCTTCTTTTCAAAGGATTCGTCCAGCGTGTACTTGGGCAGGGACGAGCGTATCGCGTCCTCCACATATGACTGTATCTGCGTCATCGGCGCGGACAGCTTGTAGTACGCGTCCATGACCTTTTTCGCGTCCACCTGGAACTGTACCGCGAGGCTTAAACGGACGAACACGTTGTCCTTGGTCTTGGTTTCGATCTCGATATTGCTCTGCTGAATACGGAGCGGCACGCGGCTCACGACCCGGTCGATGCCGAAGGGCGCGCATGTGTGCAGCCCGGGGGCGTTTACCCTGTGGAATTTGCCGAAACGCTCGATCACCGCAACGGTCTGCTGCTGTACGATGTGCAGCGTCGTGAGCATGACGCCGAGAACTATGACGATTATGATGAAAATTAAAATGCCGATTCCCAATTCAATCCCTCCTCATGCCATTTCCTCATTTATACTGTTTCTCGGTACAGGCTATACTGGTTTTAGTGAAGGCGACATAATCGGCTGTCCTCCATGAATGCGCGCAGACTGGCGAACAAGAGATTTCGCCGTGTCTGCGCGCATTTCGGATGTGCGCTGATTTAATACGAATCTCAATTTGAACCCTTTCATTGGGGGAGGCGCAAAAGCGAGAAAGCTTTTGCGCGTTTCGACCGAACAATGAAAGGTGTGAAAATGAGATTCGTATAAGTCCCTGAGTGCGCGGGCCGTGGGTGACTGACGCTCCTAAAGGGCCAATGACTGTGCCCCGTACAGCGGCGCGTATGTATCCTTGTCCCAAAGGAAGGCTTTGGCCGCCGCCGCGCCCTGCGGGATCGCGGCGGTCAGTTCAAACGATTCGGACTGAGCGCCCGCGGGGATGCCGTCCGCGGTCTTTGCGCCGAGGAGTTTGCCGGAGATATCATAAAACGCCAGAATGAGGCTCGCGTTTACGCCCGCGCCGGCCGAAGCGGACGCCTTGACATCGGAGCCGTCCCTGACCAGGCTAAGGCCGCCGCCCTGACTGTTTTCATAGGCCGCCGTGAGATCGGCGTACGCCTTTGAGATCGCCGCGTCGTTATCGGCGGGTGTGATCAGCTTCGCGTCCGCCGTCAGGTTTTCAAGGCCGAGCGCGTCGAGCTTACCGATCAGCTCGCGCAGATCCGCGAAGAAATCGTAGTTCGCTTTCGACCAAGCCGTTATATCGCCGGCGTTGAAGTTGTCGACGGGCAGCATCGAATAGCTGTAGTCAAAGGTCTTGCCGCTGGCGTCGATGCGCGCGAGCTGCGGCACAAAGCTCGTGTTGCCGACGCCGCGCGACGCGAGGTTGATCTGCAGGAACGTATAGGCGCGCTTTGTGAGCTGATAGGGGTGCTCCTGGCCGCTGGGCGAGCTGGTGAGGTCCTCCTGGGAATAATGCAGGGCGTTGAACTCGATCAGGCCGTCCGTGAACTCGTTGCCGCCGATGAAGGGCGCGTTGCCCGAGTGCCGGCCGGATTTGACCGCCAGCCCGAAGCCGCCGCCGTCGGTCAGCGCGAGCCAGCGCGTCTCGACCTTATTGCCCGTTTCCTGCGGCTTGATGTACTGCGTGTAGTTGTCGGTGACGGTCTTTTGCCATACGCCGACGGGGTCCCCCAGCTTGCGGTCCGCGTAGGACTCGCCGCCGCCGCGCCCGTACCACGTCATGTTCTCAAGCCCCGCCGCCACGGTCAGCGTGGAGCCGATCTCCGGGACCTGGGAATTGCTCGCGATTGCGCCGAACGCGTATTTCTCGTCCACCTTGACCTCGCCGCTCGGGTACACGGTGTAGGCCGTTTTATAGCTCCCGTTTTTAGCGGGGAATGAACCGTTCACGGTGATCACGGCCACGTTGCCCGCCGATTCGCACGTCACCGAATCTGTCGTGCGGCCGGAGGCGACGGTGCGCCATGTGCTCAGCGAGCCTGAATCCGTGGCGACGCGCTGGTCGGTCTCGGGCGGCGCGCGCCAGAAGTTCGGCTCCGGCCCGCCGTCGATGATCCGCCTGCCCTTATATACATATGAATCTATGACGCCCCTGGCCTTGTCAAAACTCAGGCTGAAATCGCCGCCGGCCACTGTGACGCCGGCCGGCCCGTCGTCCACGGTCAGGCTGTCCGCGGGCATCGGCAGCCTGACGAGGCCCGGCGCGCCGTCAAACGTGACGGGGATCTGGCTCGCGGACACGGTATATCCGGCCTTCGCCCAGGGCGTGTCGGCCTTCGTCCTGAAATAGACGTTGAAGAAGTACTCCGCGCCGGGTTTTAAGGTATCCGGCCGGGTGTAAGGCACGGGCAGCTCCGCGCTGGTCATCGTCCGCTGTGACACACCGGACGGCGCGGGCGGCAGTTCAAGCGTCAGGCCGTTACCGCTCTGTATCGCGGTCCCGTCCTCCGTGAGTTCCCAGTCCATTTCAAATTCATCGGCGTCAGTGAACAGGTATCTGTTGTTGACGACATAGACGCCGCTGTCCGTGCCGGTCCTGACGGACGGCACAAACAAGAACACCGCGCTGTCGCTGTCCTTCGGGGTGGAGGCGGCTATCTCGCCCGGGCGGAGCGCCTTATTCAAAAGCCTCGCGGAGGCGATGTACCCGCTGTAATCCCTTGAGCCGGGGTACGCCGCGGACATGCCGACTGAGATGCCGACGGCTGAATTGGTTATATACCCGGTCCACGAGGCGTTCCCGAGTTCAGCGCCGTCCACATAGAGCCGCATAATGCCGCCGCCCAGCGTCGCCGTGAGGCGGTGCCAATGGTTCGCGTAGCCGGCGGGCTGCGGCTGCTGGATCTGGAACCAGCCGTCGCTCGTGCGGATCACGAAGTCTATGTAGCCGTCGCGCTCGCGTATTAAGAACTGGTTGTCGGAGCCCTTCTCAAAGACCGTGTGCCAGCCGGTGTTGGTCGCCGGGTACACGTAGGCGTCTACGGTGAAATTGGCGGTCAGGCCGTAATCCGGGATATTGGGGTATGTCCGCGTGCCCTGCAAGGCCGCGCCGTCGTAGCCCACCACGGGTGCCGCCACTATATTGCCGCCGCCCGAAGGGGTGTTGTCCGGATGCATCGCGTCCAGATCGTATATCACGGTGTCGGACTTCGGCTCCGCGGTCAGCATGCGGTACTGGTACTTCATCTCATCCGTCTGCGGCTTGGGCGTGCGGTCCGCCAGGAGCATGCCGTCGGCGCAGAAATCGTTGTCGTTGGGGTTGTCGCCCCAGTCCCCGCCGTATCCCAGGTATGTCGTGTCGCCGTAGAGCGAGACCTTCTCCTGCGGCTCTATGTCGGTCACGGCCTGGCCCAGGGGGGCAAATAAGAACACGACGCCGCTGCCGTCGTCCGAAGGCGAGGAGGCTATTATCTGCGAATCGTCCAGACATGCCGTCAGCACGCGCGCGCTGGCGATGTAGCCCCTGTAGGACCGGTCCGTGTACTGGGCGCAGGTCCCGACGCTGATGCCGTAGCCCGCTTGCTCCTGTATCGTGCCGGTGGCGTTTGTGACGGCCGTCGCGAGGACGTTGTCGACATAGAGCTTTAACGCCGCCCCGGAGCGCGTGCAGGTTATGCGGTGCCATTTGCCGCCGAAATCCGCGGGCCTCGTGTAATCGCACTCCTTCCAGCCCTCGTTCGTCTTGATAAAGAACTGGAGCCGGTAGCCCTGGTCCTTCAGCATGAACTGGTTGTCGCCGCCCTTGCCCAGTATCGTGTAATTGCCGTTGGGCAGGCCCGCCATGGAGTAGACGTACGTGTCTATCGTAAAGTCCCCGGTTATCTGATAATCCGGGATGTTCGGGAATATAGCGTAGCCGTTTAAAGCCTTGCCGGTATATCCGCTGGGGTCCGCGTCCACAGACCCGCTCACCGCGCTCGCCATATTGGCGGGATGCTTCAGATCCTCGGCGAAGGTGGCGGGCTTCTGCTCGCCCTTTAGATCCAGGCGGAACACGCAGTCATTGTCGGATACGGCGGGGGTGGAGGCGGCTATCTCCGCGGCGGTCAGCGCGCGCTTTAAGACGCGGGCGTTGCCGATCAAGCCCATATACTGCCTCGTGCCGTTGTCCGCGCCGACGCAAATGCTCTGCGCCTTGTCCGCCACCTCGCCCGTGACGCCCGTATACCGCGCCGCTTCCGCGCCGTCGATATAGAGGATGAGCGTCGTCCCGGAATACGTGCCGGTCAGCCTGTGCCAGGCGTTGGTGTAATTGGCGGGTTTGGTGAAAGCCAGGGTCTGATAGCCGTTATTGCCGCCGATGCCCGTATAGACGAACCACTGTATCTGGTTGCCGTATTCCTTGAGCATCCACTGGTTGTCGCCGCCCTTGCCGAGTATGGTGTAGTGGTTGGCGGCGGAGCCGGAGGTGGAGTACACGTCCACGTCCACGGTCAGATCATGCGTCAGCGCGTAATCGGGGCTGGTCTCAAACGTCGCCCAGCCGGAGAGCGCTTTGCCGCCGTACCCTTTATAATCCCTGAAGACGCTGCCGTCGCAGGCGGTCACGCGTATGCCGGGATGGACCAGGTCCCCCGCGATCTGCCGCACCGCGGTCGTCGGGGTATAGACCGCCTTGTCCACCCAGTCCCAGATAAAGCCGCCGATGGACTTCGGCTTGTCGAAAACGGACGTGTACAGGCCCCAGTCGCCCGTGGAATTGCCCATCGCGTGGTTGTACTCGCAGAGCACCGCCGGTTTTGTGGCGGCGTCCACCGCGGCGCTCCAGCCGGAGGCGGAGGGGTACATCTGGCTGATCATGTCATATGGCGCGCCCGTGTCAAATTCGCAGTGTATCGGGCGCGAGGGGTCGCGGGCCTTGATCCAGTCCGCCGTGTACGACTGGAAGACCGCGCCGCCCCCGGATTCGTTGCCGACGGACCACGATATGACCGAGGGGTAGTTCTTGTCGCGCTCGACCATATTGGCCTCGCGGTCCCTCAGCATCGGGCCCCAGGCCGGGTCGTTGGAGATGCCGCGGTTGCCGTGGCACTCGATATCACCCTCGTCCATTATGTACAGGCCGTATTCGTCGGCCAGGTCATAATACCGGGTATCGTGCGGATAATGCGACATGCGGATGGCGTTGACGTTATACCGCTTCATCTGCGAAACGTCGTTCTTGATCAGATCCAGCGTCATCGTGCGGCCCTTTTCGGGGTTGAACTCGTGGATATTGACGCCGTAGAGCAGCACGCGCGAGCCGTTGATGAACACGCGCGGGTCCGCGCCCTGCGTGTACGTTATCTCGCGGAAGCCCTCGCGGACGCACGTCACCTCGTCGCCCACCCGGATGACCAGTTTGTACAGGTTCGGGTGTTCCGCGGACCAAGGTTTGGCGTTGTTCACAACCAGGCTGAAATTGACCCGCGCGCCGTCGAAGGACGTGTCGCGGTACCCCTGGCCGAACGAGAACGCCGAATATGTGGTATCCGCCGCGGAATCCGAGGCCGTGATGCGCTCAAACGCCCCCGTTTTTGTATCGCCGGCGACGAGCGCGCCGGTGTCGTCATACAGCTTGACGGACACGCCCTGACCGTCGCGCCCGGGCGTCGGGCTGCCGCCGCCGTCGGTGGCGAAGTCCCGCAGCAGGGCCGTCACGTCCATTTTCCAGGCGCCGCCGTATACCCCCGCGTTCACAGGCGCGGTTTTTGCCTGGAAATCGTACAGGTCTATTTTCTGCCGGGCGAGCAGGTATATGTTGCGGAAAATGCCGGATATGCGGATATTGTCCTGATCCTCCATCCAGGAGGCGTCGGCCCAGCGTATCACCTGGACGGCGACGGTGTTCTCCCCGTCGTAGTTTATATACGGCGTTATGTCAAATTCGTGATGGGCCATGGTGTCCTCGGAATACCCGACGGCGTGGCCGTTTATCCAGAAATAGAACGTGTCGGCGCCGTCAAAGTTCAGGAATACCGAGCGGTTCGACGCCTTCCATTCGGCGGGCACCGCAAACGTGCGCCTGTACGTCCCGACGCCGTTATAGACGGCGGGCGCGTCCGGCGCGTTTACCGTGCCGTTGCCGTAGCCCGTCCAGGGGTACGTGACGTTGGTGTAACAGATTTTGTCGTATTTGAGCGTGCCGTCGGCGTTGAAATTGAACTGCCAGTTCCCGGGCACCGTTATATCGTCCCAGGAGCTGTCGTCAAAGCCCGGCCGCTCAAAATTGGGCTGTATACTGTTGCCGGGCCACGGGCGCGCGCCAGGGTTGACCGCGTAATTGAACTTCCACGTGCCGTTCAGTGTCATCAGATACGGCGAGTTGGAGGTCAGTTGGTCGCCGGAGAACGGGGTGAGGGTGAAGTTTTGCATCGCGCTGGCCTCGTCCTTATACGGGTAATAATTGGCGCGCGGGTTCTCGCTGTTTACGGCGAAAACCGGCCGGCCGGCCGTGCCGGTGAACTCGCTCCCGCTGAATTTGATCTCCGGCGGCGGGGTCTGGGTGTCGGATCTGACCTGGCCGAAGCCGACGATCCGCCCGTTTGTGACTTCATATACCTGCACGTAAACGGGGTCGCCGTAAGCGTCGGCGATATCGGCGTAATTGGTGTATAAAACCGCGCCGGGCACGGACGCGATGTCGCTGTCGAGCGCGGGGGCCGCGGACTGTCCCGGGGTCACGGCGTACCAGAACGCGTACCCGCCCCGCGGGGCCTGCGGCGCGAGCAGCGTCCTGCCGCCGTTATAACCCAGGCTGATGTTCAGGTTATCCATCTGGGCGTTGTAAATGCCGAACTCCGCGAGCTGCATGCGGTAGTTCGTTCCGCCGCCGTCGTCGGCGGAGGGCGCCCCGATGCGCGTGCACACGAGCCGCACGTACCTGTAACTCTGCGGGGCGAAATCTATGACATACGGCGCGGCGACGGGCGTCGTCACCTCGGTCAGGGATTTGATGACCGTCCAATTTGAGTTGTCGCCGGAGCCTTCTATAGTGAAATCGCGCGGGAAGCCCGGCGCGCCCCCGTACAGCGTGAACGTGTCGGTCCTGGGGTACAGCTTGACGCGGTTGAACGTCTTCTGGGCGGACAAGTCAAACGTGATGATCGGCCTGCTGGTCCCGGCGGGGTATTCGCCGACGATGTTGGACGTCCAGCCGTTGTAGCCGTTGCGGCACGTGAGCCGGCCGTCGGTGAGGTTGGCCGCCTGCCACGCCGGCGGGGAGTTTAGCCCCTGCTGTGACGTCGGGGTGAGCCCGGCGGCCAGGTTGGTCTGCCCCACCCACGCGTATGAGCTGCTCAGCGCCAGATCGTTATCCAGCCCGTTCAGCGACGCGGGGCTGGTGAAATCCTTTCCGTCGCCGTCCTTCAGGCTCAAAAGCGCGAAATCCGACGTGTTGCAGGGCCCGGCGGAGAGCTCGAAGGGCCTTGAGCCGTCCACGCTGAGCGTCGCCGGCGTGTAGGCCGAATACGTGTTGCCGCCCTGCGCCGCGGTGAGCTTGCCGGTGGCGTCGGTCGTGGAGCTGGTCAGGGTGATGTTGCGGTACGCCGTCGGCGGCTCGGTGGCCGAAGCGAAATCGTAGCTGCCGGAGACGACCTCGTATTTGGCCCGCTGCGCGTTTGCGTCGTACCCTATGTATTTGACGCCCTCGGCCTGGGCGGCGCTCACGCCGCTCTCGGTCACCCCGGCGGGGTCCGCGGCGGGGATCAGGACGGTGGCCGTCGTGTTGGCCGGGACCGTGAATTTATAGTCAAAGGCGCAGGTGTCGTGGTCCCAAGTCCAGCCGCTGTCGATGGTCCCGGAAACCGAATCATAGCTCCCCCTGGCGTACGTGAGATCGCCGCCGTACTGGGGATTGAGCGTGAAATGGCGGAAGCCGGGATTGGCCTCGTCCCGCTCGATGCCCAATACCCCGGACATCAGCCATTCGCCGATGGAGCCGTACGCGTAATGGTTGAAGGAATTCATGCCGGGGTCGCCGAAGCCGTTGGCCGCCGTGTATGAGTTCCAGCGCTCCCAGGTGGTCGTCGCGCCCTGATTGATGCTGTATATCCAGGACGGATAGGCGCTCTGCTCCAGCAGCTTGAAGGCCGGCTCCATCTGGCCGTTGCCGGACAACGCCGGCACGAGCGTGTTGACCCCGATAAACCCGGTGGTCAGCGTCCAGCCGTGGCTGCGCACGTTGTCCGCCAGGGCCTTGGCGCAGGCGGCCTTCCCCGCCGGGTCGTCAATCAGCTTGAAATACAGCGCCAGGGCGTAAGGCGTCTGGCTGCTGACCGAAAGCGTGCCGTCCGGGCGCCCCCAGCGCGCCTTGACGGCGCTTACGATATTGGCGGCGGTGGCGGCGTATTGGTCGGCGATCTGGTCTTCCCCGACGGCCCTGGCCATGACGGAGAATATCCTGTGGTCATACGCCATGAACAGCGTGTTGGTCAGGTCTTTATCGGAGCCCTCTATGGCGAGCCAGTCGCCGTAGTTGTTGTCGCGCGGCTGGTTGGACGTAAAGCGCACATAATTCGACGTGCGCAGCGGATTCATCAGGAAATCGCACCAGGCCTTCATGGAGTTGAAGGCGTCCCTGATTATGCCCTTGTCGCCGTATTGCTGATATAGCTGCCAGGGTACGATGACGGCCCCGTCCCCCCAGGCGTTCGACCACTGCGTGAACCCGCTCACGCGCACGGCGGGTATCAGCACCGGCACGAGCCCGGCGTTGCCGCCGGTCTCCTCGTTGAGCTGATAATCGCGCAGATCCCTCAGCCATTTGGAATAGAACTGGTCCGCGTTGGCCAGGTACACGCCCGTGCCGGAGAATATCTGCGTGTCGCCCGTATAGCCCAGGCGCTCGTCGCGGTTGGGGCAGTCCGTCGGTATGGAGACAAAGTTGCTGCGCATGCCCCAGGTGATATTGCTGTAAAGCTGGTTGACCTTGGGGTCGGAGCTCTCGAACGCCGAAGTCTGGGCGTTGTCCGCGGATATCGCTATGGCGGTTATATCGGAGGGCGGGATCGGGCTTGTGAGGCCGGTTATCTCCACATAGCGGAAGCCGTGGTACGTGAAGCGCGGCGTCCAGGTCTCGCCGTCGGGGTCGCCCTTGAGCGTGTACGTGTCTATGGCCACCTTGCGGCCGCGCGCGTACTGATCGCGCAGGTTCGCGCGGTATATGGTCCCTATGGGGCCGTCGCCGCCCCCGACGGCGGTCTGGCCGGGGTTCTTATACGCGACGGGGGTGTTGAGCATCTCCGCGTGGGAGAGCGTGATCACGGTGCCGGCCGCGCCCTTTACCTTTATGCTGACAAACCCGGCCATATTCTGGCCGAAATCGTATGTATACCTGCCCGGCTGGGGCTCCGTGAGGACCGGGTTTGTGAACCGCCCGATTTCGCGCACGGGCGAGCCGGTCTGCGAGACGATGCCGACGCCGGAGCCGTTTATATTGGATACAAGCGCGGCGTCTATGCCGGCCGGCGTCCAGCCCGTCCCGGTATAGCCCGGGGCGTTCCAGCCCGCGCAGTCATAGCGCGCGTCGTAATACTCGCCGGCGTAGTTGTCGGCGTAGATTATCGGGCCGGGGTGATACATCCAGGAACTGTCCGTGACGATTTCCTGCGTATCGCCGTTCTCATAAGTTATCACAAGCCGCCCCAAGAGGGACTGCGCCGCCCCGTATAAAGGATCCGTATGGAGCTGCACCGGCCCGGAGTACCAGCCTTGCCCGGTCATCCCGCCGATAGCGTTGGCCCCCTGCCGGAGCATCGGGGTGACGTCGTATGTCTGGTACATCAGCGAGTAGTTGTAGTCCGTCCAGCCCGGGTTTAAGTAGCTGTCGCCGACTTTCGCGCCGTTTATCGAGAATTCGTAATAACCGCGCGCCGTCGCGTACAGCCGGGCGCTCTTTACGGCCCCGCTCACCGTGAAGTCCTTGCGGTAAAGGGGCTCGCCGCCCGGCGGATCCACGACGCGGCGCAGGCCCTCAAAATCCTCCATCTTCCCGCCGATATGGTACACGCCGTTCGCGACCGAGCCGTGCCCCGTGAACATGTCCGGCACCGTGTCGCCGTCGAAGGTCTCGTCGTATATGACCTTATCGCCGCCGCCGGTGAGATCCGTGACCATGATGTTGTCAAAATACGCGTCGTCTTTGTTGTTGGCGTCATAATACTGGCGGAAGCCCAGCTTGCCGAGCGTCCACTCATGGCCCGCCGGGAGCTGGCGGCTGGCGTCGATGACGGTCATGTACCCGCCGATGGGGCCGAGCTTGGTCGTCGCGTAATATGTACTCCCCGTCTTGGTGACGACGATGTTGCAGTGATACCAGGCGGTTTTGCCGGCCGGGGTATCCGGGATGACGTTGCTGACATTGATCTCGGCCATCGCCGCGCCGCCCGTGTTCCAGCGGTGCGGCCTGAAATACGGCGTGCCGCCGTAAGGCCGCTCGACCGCGTTGATGTTGAACTGCCATACGAGATAATAACTGCCACTGGACGCGAAACGCAGGCTCGCGCCGTCCGTTATCATCGCGAAGTCATAGTCGATCATGTAATCCGAGATGTCCGGCGCGGGCGCGGGCTTTGTTATCCACTGCGCGCCGTCCCAGGCGGAGATACCCGCGTTCATCAAACCGGTTTCCCACCAGGACGGCTCGCAGGCGGCCGCCCCGGCGTTCGTCACGGAGACGACCTTCCAGTAATAACGGGTCTGCGGCGCGAGCGCGGGGCCGCCATAGGCGATCCCGAACGTATCGGGCGAGCTGACCGCGCCGCTGTCCCATACATACGGCCCGCCGGACAGCTTGTCCGCGGAATCGGCGACCAGTATGCGGTAACTCTCCTGCGCAACGCCCCGGGCCTCGGATGAAAGGACCCAACTGAAGCGCGGCGCGGGGGCATCGATGCCCAGCGGCTCCGTCTGATACTCCACTTGCAGCTTCCCGGCGGTGACCCCGGCGGCCCCATCTGCGGCCGCGGCGAGAGCCCCGCCGGGCAGGACGGGCAAAACCGCGAAAGCCATACTTATCGACAAAAGTATGGCTAACGCCGGTTTCAGGGACTTGCTTAACGCTTTCATAAAATTCCTCCCCTGATTTTGGATTTGGGTTTATATTGTACTGATGTGTACCCTTATAAAATACAGCTTATACCGTGTTATCTATGCATTTTTATCAAAACGTTTTTAATTATGTATAAATTATTGTTTATTAATTCCAGTATACACCCTTAACAGATAAATGTCAATGCGGTTCGCGCGGGCGGCTCAAGACAAACGCATGGACAAACGCATGAGTATACAGGGTGTACAAAAATTTTGGGGTTACGGCGGGAACGGAGCTCCGCCTTTACAATAATCCGATACGCGAGTACAAGCCTTCCGCGATCCGGATATATAAAAACGGCTCAATTTAGCAATCAAATAATTAGCGATCAAATAAGCCCGGATAACGCCAGCCTGCGGATGCCCGGGGCTTTAAGAACCCCCTGAGCGCGCAGCGTTATCCGGGCTTTATTAAAACGTGAGTTCTATTGCTCGCTTACACTACAACCGGCTAAAGCCGGAAGACTTGGCGCCGCCTGAAAGGCGGACGGAATGATCGACCGCGCGTCCGCAAATCTGTAATTACAGGACGCTATTAATCCAGCGGGGGGACAGGATCGTCCGCCCCTACGGAATGCGAAGCCCTCGGCTTTGCTGAATCTCGCTAAAGAAAATCTATCGAACTCACGTTATTAAAGAAATCGGATTATGCCGATTAGTCCTCGTCGCAGCCCTCTTTCTTTTTTTCGCATTCCCCGCATTCGGCGTGGATATTCACTACGACGCAGGGCGCTTCCTTTTCTTTTTTCCAAGAATTGTCCTTGCATTTTACGACAATATTCACTTCAACGCAATGCCCAAGTTCCTTTTTGATTTCCAGCATGTCCTCACCTCCAATAATAATATATGTCGGAGGCTTGTTTATGTTACAGACGGGTGTACAAAAATGACATAAAACTTGAGAACGGCTCCACAGCGGACCTGCGCCTGCGTTATATTCTCGAATTTGCGGTCCTCGGCGATCTCCCTGGGGCTGATGCGGCAGTGGAAGCCGATGATCGGCATGTTCTCCGCAAAGTCATGGTAGAGGGCCTTCGACACCTCGTTTTTTTGAATAATAACATTTCAAAATATAAATGTAAATAGATAACCATGCGTGAGGCGCTCTTAATTTTGTCGAAAGTTAGCGATATACAAATTGTTGACAGTTAATATAAATATATATATATACTGATTATTATAAAAAAATTATTAATCACTATAACCTTAAGAAAGCAAGAAATTGTATGCCACAAGTAAATTCTTGAGAAGGCGGTGGGTCCATTGTACAGGCTATTGCTCAATGACAAATTAGGTGATTAATCATTATAAGTGTTGTTCTCTGAAAATTCAATTCTAAAGATAAAAGGGGTATGAGTTATGAAAAAAATATTTTGGCTGCATTTGTGATCGCAGTTATGGTTATTACTATAGCGCTTCCGACATACGCAGCAAATGCGGTTAATACAGTAAAATGGAATGGTGAAACGGACAAAGCGGTTGCGGTCAATATTGACGCGGTGCAGTCCGCCCGTGATAACGCGTCCGGCGCAAAGATCGCGTCCAGCGGTCAAAGTACGGACTTGCCCGGCGTTTACTTTATCTGGGACGCGAATCAGAAGGACAGCGGTTACCTGAAGGTTGACGCCAACGTATTCGCCACGTATGAGAGTTTTACGCTCACGGCGAAGGAGTCTAATACATACTGGGATTATGTAATTTCCCTCAATGAGGATCAGAAGGCTACGGAAGACGGATGTTATGTATTCTATATTCCAAACGCCAGCGGCAACAAAAGTATAAATATGGTGTTCATCGGTGAATTGAATAAAATCCCCGAACAAGCGCCGCTGCCTGAATATGATATAACTGTTGATCCGTACAATATCGATGATGTCAACAGAGTGATTGATCTGTATGGTTTACTGCCGCAAACCGCCGCAGTGCTGTTTTCTTTTGCTGAAAGTTGCGAATCTGGCGATACTTTGAATGGTAAGATGACCCTGGAAACAAATTATAATCCTCTTCAGCGTGCCATAAGAGAATTCGTTGGTTATGGCGGCTTTAAGTATCGCGAGGAAACAATCATGACTAGTGGTACTTCTGGTTTACAAGATGTTTACACAAGCAGTGGGACAGCTTTCGCCTCATACCTTAGCACTTCCATAAATACAACATTAATAACAATCGCTCAAAGTATTATGGATACAATAGCTACAGGTGGCATACCGGTTTCAGGGGTATTGTCTGCTTGGATGCCTCCGGCGTATTCTTCAAATGCTCAGATTAAGCATCAAGCTTGTCTTTTTAAGCAAAGGACGGTCAAAGTGATCTATCAGAATGACAACGGGCAATACTATTATCCTGCACAGTCCGAAATGGTAACTTACAATTTTGATAATTCAATAAGCATTGCACCTACAGCGGGTCAGTGGGGTGCAAATAAATCTTGCGGACAGACACCTATAAAGACTTATTATAGGCCATATTATAACAGTGGACTTGATCAATTGGCATATCAATACAAATTTAATGGATACAAAGAAGGCTTTAACTCAGCAAAATATGGCAATTGTACTTTTCTTTTCTAATTTGGATATTTTATTATAGTATAAGGTTCGCGGCAGGATGCAAGGCGTCTTGCCGCGTATTGCATGTATAGTGAAATGGCTAAGTAATTCACTGTAAATCCAATAAGATTGGTCTGGTCAGATTGCATGAAATTTTATCATGTAAATATAAAAAATACTTGTACTTGTTCATATTATTATTTGTCTTGTTTGCCATATTAGTCTTTTTTGTCATTATTTTCGGATTAGAACCGTTCAATGTAGCCAAGTTATTCAAACCTACGGATATATTTGCGGTTGAGATGCAAAAATACACGCTGAAACCGCCTAACGCGCAAGGATATACCGGTGGTACCGAATGGTCTGATCCGGTAAATTTTAATAACAAAGACGATATTTCAGAAATCTATAGAATACTGTCTAAATATCAATTCCGGAAACATCTGTTCAGCCCGCAGCGCAATTATTCAAAAGATGTCACAATTATTCGTCTGGTAATAGGATTCCGGGAAAACAGATACTTCTCCCTTGAAGTTACGGATTCCGCGTATAGCAATCTTTTATCATTGAGCAAAAACGAGATAGCTCCCGGCGCGGACTATTCCATAGACTACATAGGGCACGGGCAGCAGGCCGAGCTATATAACGCACTCAGTGATTTTATGGCGGCTCATTCATGACCTGTCCGGAGCTCACCCGTTTTAACGCGCGGCGGGCGTCCCCTTCGCGCTTTTGGGCGTTACGTGGCTTTCCGGGCACATGCCGGGCGGATCCGCGCCGTTATGCGCGCTCCGCCCCGAGCAGGCTTTCGCGCATGGCGCGTATGACGCGTTTTTCGATGCGGGACACCTGCACCTGCGATACCCCCAGTTCCCGCGCCACGTCGCTCTGGGTCTTGTCCTGAAAGTACCGCAGGATTATGACCTGCCGCTCCTTCTGGGAAAGCCGGGTTATGATCTGCCGCAGGGCGATGATGTCCACTATGTCGCTGGTGTCGTCGTCCTTTTGGTCCAGCTTGTCGATGAGGTAGATATCGCCGTTTTCGCCCTCGTGGATGGTCGAATACAGCGATTCCACGGACAGGTCCGCCTCCTGGGCCAGGAGGAGTTCCTCCACGCCGACGTCCAGCGAGAGCGCCAGCTCCGAGACGGTGGGCTGACGCCCGCTTCGCTTTGAGAGCGTGTCCTGCATATACCTGGCCTTTGTGGCCAGCTCCTTTAACGGGCGGGATACCTTGAGCATGCCGTCGTCGCGCATGAAGCGCTTTATTTCCCCCATGATCATCGGTATCGCGTATGTGGAAAACCTCACGTTGTAATTTAAATCAAACTTGTCTATGCACTTCAGGAGGCCGATGGCGCCCACCTGAAACAGATCCTCGGGGTCGTAGCCGCGGTTGGTGAACCGGCGCACCACGCTCCAGATCAGGCCGACGTTCTCCCGCACGATCTGCTCCCTGGCCTCGGCGCTGCCCTGGCGCACCAGCCTTATGAGGGCGTGCGTGTCCCGCGCCGCGGGACCGGCGTTCTGGCCGTTTGTTTCAGCGTTTGTCTGATTTACGTCCGCTTTTTCGCTCATCCGCGCTCACCATGCGCCGCAGTCAACGCCCGCCCGCGTTCCCGGCGGCGGATATATTTTTGCGCATAACCACGCGCGTGCCAACACCCCTCTCGGAGTACACCTCCAGGCCGTCCATAAACTCTTCCATGATGGTAAAGCCCATGCCCGAGCGGTCAAGCTCCGGTTTTGACGTAAAGAGCGGCTCACGCGCCCGCGCTATATCCTCTATGCCGCTGCCCTCGTCGCGCACCTCAACGGTGAACGCGCGCTCCTCCAGCGAGAGGTCTATGTAAACCCTGCCGTTTGGGTGCCCGTAGCCGTGGATGATGGCGTTGGTCACGGCCTCCGAGACGGCGGTCTTTATTTCCGCCAGTTCCGACAGGGTGGGGTCGAGCGGCGATACGAAGGCGGCGGCGGCGAGCCGCGCGAACGCCTCGTTCTGAGAGCGGCTCTCCATAATTATCGATATCCTGTTGCCCATAAAGCCCCTCCTAATCATTGTCCGCCAGCGCCTGATCGAGCGATGGGTAATGTTTTATTATCTTCCTGAGCCCGGATATCTCTATGAGCCTCATGACGCCCGGGGAGGCCCCGGTCAGCCGCACATCCCCGCCGAACGCCCGGGCCTGCTTGTACCGCCCGATGATCATCCCTATGCCGGAGCTGTCCATAAACGTCACGCCGTCCAGTTTAAAGATCACGTTTTTAGCGCTGAGCCTGCCGATCTCGGTATCTATGGAATCCTTTACGGAGGCGGCGGTGTGGTGATCCAGCTCTCCGGAAAGGGTCACGATCAAATTCCTGTCTATCTTTTCAAAACGCGTATCCATGCTCTGCGCCCCTTATGTTTGTTCCCGTTCCTGTCCATGCCAACTTACTATATACAAAAAGCAAAAAAAAAGCAAGATATTTCTCGGTATTTCCCGAGATATCCGCCTTTATAAATATATCATAATAATACAAAATTCTACATTTTATATTGGTTATCGCTGTTCCGGAGTTTGAGTATAAAACCCCGCCCCATTCGCGCGGGCCGGAGGGTTATTCTCTGCAACGCTGTGAGCCTGCCGTCTTTAAGCGGCTGTGCCGTGGGGAGGGCGCGCCAAGCCCTCCCCCTTGTCTGTATCCGTATTTATATCATACCGTTTCTATAAAAAATAAAATGCGAAAATAGGATCGAAAATAACAAAGCCAAAAAAGAGATAATAAAGAGATAAAATGAGGGAATGGAAAACAAATACAAAATAACGGAATATTTTAGAGACATAGAGACGAGCAAAGAACACAACGGTTATTTCTGCAGCATAAAGGAGACGCTGACGATCATGATATTAGGTTGTTTTTGTGGCTTGAGAAACGTCAAACAAATCATCAATGGGCATCTTCCGAGCGCGTACGAGAATTTTTGGCAAAACAATTTAAAATAGAGGTCATCCCGTGTTACTACTGGATTCTGTGTTTGATGGAGTTGATAATCCCAGAGTCATTTAACCGATGTTTTGTGAACTGGGTACAGTCTTTGATATCGGACACGCTCGAAGGTTGTACAGTTTCATTCGACGGAAAAAAACGGTATGTTCCACAAATAAAATGGGAAAGTACAAAAGCCCTTTACCCTAAATTCCCGAACTTTAACCCCCGTGTGCTCTTATAACACT